>JAEEGL014323411.1_pt1 | contig 36914 bp, 36 predicted proteins | sample 9134231 | NCBI WGS metagenome assembly JAEEGL01 (sample SAMN16246548, study PRJNA631951) | gut metagenome | biome: gut microbiome; feature: rumen; material: fiber-attached | host: Bos | place: Iran: Karaj | collected 2018-10 | reverse complement strand
TTCACTTTGATAAGTATAATCATCTTTTAGTTCTATATCTTTAACGTTCAATTTAGCACTAGTTCCAAGTGAACTAATTTGACTAGATGATAATTCAAAAGCACCTATTTTTACTTCTTTAGCTTGGAATGTTTCACTTGATACTTCGACCTTTGTTGGATTTTCATGTCCAGATTTGTTGAAGTTTGAAGAATCTATTAATTCTTCACTCCATTTTTTTTCGTATGAGTAAGTTGTGTTTCCGTCCTCATCAGTGCTTTCGTTTTCTTCCCATTGATAGATTTCTACTTTTCTTTTTAATTTAGCAGTTTTAGTAGAAACATTAAAATCTGGGTCTTCAACTTTTTCATCTACAACGTTTAGTTTGTCTGATACAATAACTAATTTCCCTTCATTATTTGATTCTACTTTATCAGATTTTACTTCGATAGCTGTTTTTTCTACTTCATTTGTAGTTGCAATGTTTTTTACATTATTTCCTTCATTCCACCATAGAAGGCAAGTTCCAACTACAAGTAATATAAGACCACCAATTACCCCTCCAAATGAATTCTTTATTTTTTTCATTTTTATCCTCCTTAATTTTATTTTACTATATTATATTTCAGTTGTTCAATGCTTTTTTATATTTATACTTTTGCTTTAGCTATCTTTTTCGTATTATTGTACGTTTTTGTCATTTCGATTAGTTGGGCCTTTTAATTTGAAAGTCATTTCTGGCTTACTTTTTTCTACTGCCATTGACATTTCTATAATTATATTCCCACATCCTCTGTTTCTTTCATTTTCTTCACTACGAATAGTTATCCCGATTCTTTCTAGGGTTTTACCAGTTCTTCTGATAATTTCTTCAATCTTGTCCAAGGTATAATCATTAATACATATTACCATCTGTATAGTTTCATTGTCACCTATTATTCGACAACGTGAATTCTCCCAATCCATAGGAATGGACCTTTGGACAATATCTAGCATAGTTTCTCTTGGGATTTCGTTACTAGATGCAAATTCTTCAAGCGCTATTTGCATCCCATACACAATGTCCTTTATAAATTTTTCGTCTTTTTCGTCTTGTTCTAAAAAATATATATTTTCTGCCGCTTTTCCTTCCTCTATGTATGCAGAGTATTCGTTATAACATCTTGATGTTTTTTCCCACGTTATCTTGGGATGCTTGGCTGTCATTATTCTTAGGCCATCATTATTCGGGCTACTAATTTCTATTAGGATTCCCTCTTTTGCTAATGTTTCTCTAATTCTATTAAATATTTCCCCTTCAATATTAATTATTTCACCATGATTGACACTTAAGCAAAGATATGTATTGGAAGGGGCAAGGCCATATCCGAAATTACATTCGTAATCGAAGTAAGTCGTTTCCCTAGCTGGGTCTATATGCACATTTATGCTTGGATACCATATTCCTTCTCTTGGCATGAAGCCTGTAATATATTTTTCGTATTTTTCTTTTTTTAATGAGTTTCTTTCTCTACTGTATGCTAACATAAATAATTCTCTAACTTGTTCTACCCATCTGTTTACTTCTTTTGTTACATATTCTTCATTTTTTATAGCTTTGTCATAAAGTTTTCTTTTTTCTTCCATAAACGCTGTGAATTCAGTATCTATTTGAGTACTATGCTTTTTATTTTTATCGTGACCATATTTAATTCTTAGCCAATGGCTAATATTATCTTCTGTGATGCTGATTCCGTGTTTTCTAAGCTTTTCATATATTTCTTTTTTTCCATCTTCTACTAATTTATTATATTCAAAGAATTCACTAGGAACTATTAATTCTACTCCTGCTTCGGTTATTCTATATGATACCTTAACTCTAGAGGTCGGATTATTCCCGTTTGCTCCGTAATACGAATTTCTTGAGTCGTCCCACTCAAATATGTTTTCTATGTTTATGTGAATTTTGTGCTTTTCTATGACATCTTTAAGTAATCCTTTTATTTCTGTGACAAATCTCTCTTTTCTTTTTTGGGATTGTGTAAATATACTTAACCTTCCATTTTCTATTCTTTCTATTAATCCCTGTATTTCTCGCTCAGTCATATTATCTCCTCTTTTTGATATATTTTACTATGGATATGTTTGACTGTAAATGTTTATTTAAAAAGAGGCCTTTAGGCCTCATATTATACGCTCAGATGATTAAAGTCTTTTATACTTATTTTTGTTAGGTATAAATATAATAGTGTATCTATCAATATATATATTAATGCTGATCCTAACAAAATTTTTATTGGAGATACTTCACCAAGTAGTTTGAAAAGAGCAATGATAGATATCATGAATAAAAGCATTCCTATCATTACAGAAATAAAGGAACTGGTGCTTTGTTTTACTACTTCTGTACTGTTTTCTGCATCTAGTTTAGGATACTTCAAATTGATTATTAGCCCAATGAAATGCGATACTAGTGGTATTAATATTGACAAGAATAGTAGTAAAACCGCTTCTATTATTTGGATTTTGAATCTAATAATTAGTATTAGATCTCCTATTATTAATACTGGGGTTGTTAGAACTAAACTTGAATAGATTTTAGATAACAATATTGTTTTTGTTTTAATTGGTAAGGCTTTTAAAATATTTATATTTCTTCCTTCTAAACTTATTACGGAGTTTGTAATAGAAGTCATATAAGATGCCATTGATATTAAGCCAAATATTAGAATTGATATGTTATTCTTCACTATGTTGTAGCTTATACCTAAACCGGTTTCTTTATTTGTTAAAACAGGTATAACTGAATCAAATTTTATACTAATTATGATTACTGCTAGTATAAATAATACTAGTGCAAATCCGGCGTTAACAATAAATACCGGAGTTTTAAAGAAGGTTATTAATTCTTTTTTTACCAGTGATTTTGTTGGGGGTTCAGCTTTTATAGTGAGTTTATCTATTTTTATTTTCTTATTTGTGAAAACTTTATTCATACGAGAATTAATCTTGAAATATACTTTGCTTAAAAGATAGAGTGCAATAATAAATACTACAATATTAATTACTATAAATATAAATAAATCTGTAAAGTTAAAACTTGTTATGAGTTTGGCATATACGCCGGCCGGGTAATATAGTTTGGTAACCAAGTCATTTACACTTGTTGCGTGTTTCATTAAATAGTTTAAATAATTATCGATATTATATGAACAAAATAATATTATTATGACAAAGGTCATTGATATAATGATTTGGGCAGCATTTTTATATTTTAATCTACTAGTTAAGCTTCCTGTTATAACACCTATTATACAAGATACTACTATGGGTATAATTGGCAGGAACAACAGCATAATAATGCTTGTAAGATAGTATGTCCAATTTAGTTTATCTGCCCATCTAATGTATGCAATCATAATAGGTAAAAGAAACATTGAATTGAATAATAGTTCAAAAACGTAAAATTTGAATATTCTAATGAATAATACTGTTCTTTTTTTTATAGGTAATGATAATAATAATTGATCGTCTTTGCATTTAAAGATTAATGAGCTGGTTTTATATACGCCTTCAATGATTGTCATAATAGATATTCCGAATACTGCTAGTGATAATAAAATATATTGAAGGTGTAGTGGAGCTAATTTTTCAAACATTGTGTTAGCCATTCCCCAAATCATAAACATTAGATACAACGCAATAAAAGCGGGGATTAAAATGTTGGACATACGACTATTCTTTTTAGTTTTTATTTTAAATAATTTCATGTCGCTAGTCATGGTAGCTCGAATTAAAGATATTATTTTTTTCATTATTCTCCCTCTAATTCCATAAATACTTTTTCTAGAGATTTATCCCCTTTTATTTCTTTCATACTACCACTTTTTATTAATTTACCATTTTTTATTATTGCGACTCTAGAACAAAGTTTTTCAGCAACGTCTAGAATATGGGTTGAATAGAAGACTATTTTGCCCTCTTTAACCATTTCGTTTAATACCTCTTTAATGTCAAATACAGCTTTGGGATCCAATCCAACAAAAGGTTCATCCATAATGAGTATTCTAGGATTATGAGCTAATGCTGATATTAGTACTATTTTTTGTTTCATTCCGTGAGAATAGGAATCGATTGTGTCGTTTAGTTTATCTTCCATTTCAAATAAAGTTGCATATTTTTTTATATTCTTTGTTCTGGTTTCGGTATCAACCTCGTACATATCACATATAAAATTTATGTAGTCTATGGCTTTCATATGTTCGTAGGTTTCAGGATTATCTGGGACAAAAGCCATTAGCTTTTTACATTCTACGGGGTTTTCTTTGATGGACATTCCATCTATTATTATGTCTCCTTCTTCAAAGTCGTGAATTCCAACTATTGATTTAATAAGGGTCGTTTTACCTGCCCCGTTATGGCCGATAAAAGCAAAAATATCGCCATCCTCGACGTTAAAGGATATGCTGTCAACTGCTTTCTTGTCTCCATATTTTTTGGTTACATTTTTTATTTCTATCATAATAGTTCCTCCAAATTAATTATAATCTGAATTGTTCCTTTATACAATATATTGCTCTTTCTTTCACAAAAAAAGAAGATTGAAATCTTCTTTTCTAATTCTTTAATTATATGTTTTTTATAAATGATGCCCCTGAGAAGATTGACCATCACCATATGATTCATCATGACAGGCAATTCTTTCAAGATTTGGAGTATACCCACACATAATTGCTGCACTTCTGATTATTCCCTCGGATATAAAATTATAGTTTTTTTCTAGAAGCCTCAATAAGAAGAACACTTCGAATCCAGTAGGGTTTGTTCCTGATACTCTTAAATAACCTTGCGTAGAATTGTTAATTAATGCTGCCTGTTCTGCAGTTAGGACTCTTTCAAAATCGGTAGAGATACTGAAGGGTTTATAACCCGGTGCTGAATTATTTGTTTTTTCAAACCAACCTATTATTTTGGCAACCTCTTCTTTGGTTTCCGTAACCAATATATATAACCCGTCGTTAAGTGTATGCGTTTCGTTGTCACGTATAACTTCTTTAATCTCCACATGTTCGTTATTTATTTGCCGGTTGAAAATGGCACTTTTATATGGGCCGTTTTCTTCCAATTCGACAGAACCCCCGTCTATATTAACTCCGTTTGTAGCTATCATTATTGTTTCCCCCTTTTTATATTTCCACTGGTAATTATACTAGAATTTTTAAATATGTCAAATATTGCTTCTCTAACGAACAAATAAAAAATTCGATATTTACCGAATCTTTTATCTTCCGATTATTCTAGCTACGAATATTACTACGCAAGCGCCTACAACTGATGTTACTATTGTTCCGACATATCCATTAATAGACAACTGTAGTAGATTGAATATAAAACCGCCTACAAAACCGCCTACTATACCAAGAATAATGTTTTTGATTAGGCCGCCAGATGAATTCATTATTATTCCGGCTATCCAACCAGAGACAGCACCTATTAGTAATGATATTAGAATGCTCATTAGTGACATGTTTACTCCTCCTATTAGTTAAATTATACTAATTACGTTGTTATAAATCAATTGTTATTTACCAAAGAGGGGTAATCAATTTATAATTAATTCTTTTGCAAAATTCTTTATAACTCTTTTCCTAATACCTTTTCTTCGAGAAATATTTTTGAAAAATACACTGCATGTCTTAATATAATATACTAACCAGTATCAACTAACTCTTGATTCTTTTATACTTTTGTTGTTTTAGATGAGGTGGATTTTTTGCTTTTTTCCTGTTATTTTGTAAGCATAAGTACTATGTATGTTACTAAAACGATTGCCACGATTATTATTGCTATTTTTTTAATTAAGCCCTTCATATTATCTTCCATCCTTATAGTTATATTTTATTGTATAACTTTTGTATTTGTTATTTCCTTTTATAACGCTATTTATCAGCCTTTTAGCATTATCATCTGCTGATTTAAGCAGGTTATTCCCAATACAGTTGGTTTTGGCTGTTTCTTGCATATTTTCTACAGCTTGATTATGTTGTTCTAAGTCTATTCTAGAAAACAAGCTTTCTGTGTCCAGATATACTTTGAATGAATCGGGTTTTAGTGTGGTTTTATATACTTTGGCGTGTGGTATTTCTATTTCTATTGCTTTTTTATCGTTGTTAATCTTTTTTATTTTAATATTATCAAAGTTAACAGAGGCATCTACTTCAAAATCGTAGCTAAATATTTGTCTGCTTTCGGTGAAGGGAATTTCAAATAGTTTAAAGAAATCCCTATTAACTTTGCTATCTTCAATAACAGTGGTATAGCAGGTTTGTGTTACTAATTGGCCCACATCTTCTAGGCCGAACTTGGTTACTTTCTCTTGGGTTGAAAAGTTTGTAGAAATAGTTTTGCCTGCAAGTACTAGTATTAGTATTATGGCAATAACACCAATATAAGATATTATTTGGGGATTAATTCTTAGTTTTCTTTTACTTTCTTCGTTCATATAGTATTTCTTCCTTTTCTTTTTATAATTGTAAGTTCATTTTCTGGTTGATAATAATCTGCTAGCTTAATTAATGCTTGTTTTATTGCTTTATAACGATAGGTTTCTTTCAGCTCTTCTTCAGTTAACTCGCCGAATGCCACATTTGTTCCTTCTAGCATGAATATTGAATAAAAATAAGGTCTTTTTGGTGAACACAGCATGGCTTTAGCAATTGTTCCTTCGCTTTCGCTCTTTGTTATAAAAGATTTTTCTCCTGGTATTATGCATGTTACGCAACATCTGTATTTAGCTCGACGGTTGGTTTCGTTTTCAAGTTTTTGTAATAACTTATAGACGCATTGATATGGCGGTAATGTGGGGTCATTGGCGATTTCTTCATCTGCGTATCTTGCTGTTCTTATACCTGGCTCGTTGCCGAGCACTTCCACATATAGTCCCGCATCATCCGCAATAACGGGTATATTTAGACCAATAGTTTCGCAGAAGTTAGCTACTGCTCTGGCTTTAATCTCTGAGTTTTCTTCAAGTGTGTTTCCTGTCTCTTCTATTTCCTTATCACCCCATTGCAATTTGGGGCTGTCTAGACCTATGACGTTTATACTTAGGCCCAACTCCTTGATTACGTTTTGTAAATCTGCCATCTTTCTTTTATTAGTTGTTGCAAATATTAGATCCATTAGTTCTCTTCCTTTTTATTGTATAATTAATATATCTTCTGCTAAATTATTTGTATTTTTATTATAGCATGCTCAATATAAATTGTCTTGAGTTTGTTTAAAAAGATTGTTTTGATATTTTGTATATGGTATCTAGCATTTCTTCTATTGTGTTGCAGGTGTTGCCGCTATCTATTAGTTCTTTATTCTCCCAAGTTATAGGTATGAAATAGCATCCACTGTTTTGAGCAAACTTTTCATCTGACTTACTATCACCAATATAGATAATATCTTTATTAGTACATTTTGTTTTTTTACATAGGTAATCTAGACTGTCTTTTGATGGCTTTGGTTTTTTTACTAAATCCGAGGTAACTATAACTTCAAAAATACCTTTTACTTCATCTAACAAATGGTCTAACTCTTGGAGCTCTTCTTTCGTACGTGAGGTGATTATATTTAAGCGATATCCTTCTTTATATAATTTTTTTATCGCTTCAACTATTCCCGGAAAGAAGACAATCTGATATTTTGTAGATGCTTTACTCCATTCGACATCTACTTTTTTTATTTCATCTTCTGTAAGGTTGATCTTTTTATAAAAATCCTTTGTTGGTAGATGCGCTGATTCGGCTAAAACATCTTCGTTTATTTCTTTTCGCAAAATGATATTTAGTGCATCTTTTAAGGCTTGTATCTCAGCGGCAAAGCTATCTACTAGTGTTCTGTCTATATCAAAAGCAATTATTTTCTTTTTCATACATGTATTCCTTTCTTGTATGCTATTAGCTTTGGCAACTCTATTTGTAATTTAGAATCATTTCTTTAAGTTTTTTAATCATTTCTTTCTTGTTCTTTGAATATTCTTCATAATCTGTTTTGGCATTTTTTATTATTTGTTTTTCTTCATCAGTTAAATCATTTTTCTCTCGGCTTTTAATAAATATGTAAATTACTACTAGATCTAGCAAACGAAAAGACATTGCTCTTTTATATTTAGGGTTTTCTATATCATTTATACTAAGCCTTTTGATTCTTGGCTTTTTTGCTGGTGTCCAGTCATCGGTTTCTTTGTCTTTGTATTCATATGGGTTTTTAACTCCCTTAAAAAATGCCATGGTCCATGACCTAACCATTAAATCGTAAACTTTGTTGGTTAATAGGCGTTTTGTAAAATCTAGTTCTATGTCCTCGTTAAATGATGAGAGACTGGCGAATGTAATGTTTAGTTTTATATACTTATTATCATCTGCTTTATATATTTTTTTAATAATATCTATATCGGGAGGGATTGTTAGTCTACCATAAAAGTATATGATACTTTCTTTTAACAGAAAATTTTCTTGAGAATTTAGTTTTTCTATTAGTTTTAAATCTCCCTTTTTGAGTTTAGTGTGAAGTATTTCTCCGTTATAACAATAATCTAGTAGGGTTTCTAAATAGATTTTGATATTTGCTATTTCATCTTGCGAAAGGTTATCAAGATATGCTTTTACTGCGTTAGTTATTATGTCGTTATGTTCAACTACTAAGCCTTCAATTGCACTTTTTATTGTTCGAGTTTTGAAGGCATTTATCATTTTTTCTATCTTATCCATTTTACACCCTTATATTTCTAACTAATAATATTATACTACGATTTTTGATTCAAATAATAGTATTATTATTGATGATTTGATGTGGCTTAGTTTTTGTGATAGACTCATCTTAGATGGTGATACATAATGGTTAAAGTAAGTGTTCTGATACCAGTATTTAATGCTGAGCGTTATATTAATAGGTTACTATATAGTTTAAAGAAACAAACATTAAAAAACTTTGAAGTTATTCTAGTTGATGATTGCTCTACTGATGATAGTTGGGAAATGATTAATAGTTTTGATGCTGAAGGTTATTTTGAAAAGAAATGTATTCGCCAAAAGAAAAATGGCGGTGTTGCTTCCGCAAGAATTAGAGCGTTTGAGGAATCCACTGCTGAATATGTAACTTTTGTCGATAGTGATGACTACTTAGACAAGAATTATTTGGAGGAATTATACAATACTATTGTTGCGACAAAATCTAATATCTGCGTAGCAAGAATAGCTTACCATCCTTCTCTTTTCCCACTGTTAGTTATTAAGAATAATAAGAGATTGGGTTTTTATGATTTAGCGAAGAACAAAAAAATTCTTCCGCTAATGCAATGCGGTACATGGGGTAAAATATATAGGAGGAAGTTTGTGTTACTGCCAGATAAAAAGTTGCGTGTTAATGAAGATTTAAGCATTAATCATTTCCTTTTTGCTAAGGCTAGGTATGTTTCTTTTACTAACTCCACTTTTTATCATTATTTGCCTAACAAATCAGGATTAACTATTAAACATTCTATGGGTATTAATTATGATAATATTAAGAATACTGTTATTCCATTAGAAATGTTAAAAAAACATTTTATTGAGAATGATATGTTATCTCTTTACTACCTTGAAGTAGAAGCACTTTTTTTGAGATTTATATTTCAAAGAATTACAGAGATTATATTATCTTTTTATAATGGAAATAAAAAGAAGAAGCTTATTGAGTTGTTGTTTTCATACTTGTCTTTTGAATTTAAAGATTGGGAGAATAATCCTTACTATTTGAGCGGATTTAGAGATTTTGAGCTGCCAGAAAGATTTTATTATTTTGTTACCTATATATATTTAAAAACTCATCGTCTTATAATAAGAAAGATTAGTGCAAACGAAATGTTATCTCAATATAAAAACTATTGATGGATATTATAAAAAAAGATTTATCTAGCATTTGATAAATCTTTTTTAAGCTTCGGCAAGAAATTCTTCGCATTTTCTTTTGATTTTTTCTAGTTCTAGTCCGGTAGCTTGTACTGCGTTCCATCCCATATCTATTGCCGTTTTGATGTTTTCTTTTCTATCATCTATTAGCAGGATATCTTGCGGGGCGAAAGGAACTTGGGATTGAATATACTCATAGGCTTCTTTGTCTGGCTTCTTGAAGCCGGTTATTGCTGATAAGAATATATAGTCGTATTGTGATAAATCCACCTGTTTATCTAGTCTTTCTGTATCAAATATTGTTAAGTCTGAAAATATACCTATATTGCATCTATCTTTTAACGAGTGTTCATAATTGGCCACTGTTGGATAATATTCAATTTTACTAAATGTTTCTTTATATATCTTTATGAATTCTTCATAGCTCTTGTCTAATTCCAAGTCTTTTTTTATTAGTTCGTATGTTTTTGAGAATTCTTCATTGCTTTTTATTTTACAGATTTTATATTTACCCAAGATATGAAATACTTCTTCTTTTCCTTGATAACCACATAAACGGAAAGTATCATTAAAGGCGTCGTAGCAGTTATATCCTGTAGTATGTGATTCAACTATATTGCCCCAATCAAACAGAATCAACTTTTTTTTCATAGGATCTTAGCTCCTTTTCATTTTAATTTTACTTCTTCTCAAGGCAATAATCAACAAGGGCATCTATATGACATTGGGTTGTATCAAATACTGGTATGTTTAGTTCATCTTTCTTTATGAGCATTTCTATTTCCGTACATCCAAATATTATCCCTTCTATGTTGTTGTCTTTCACCATTTTATTAATAATTTTAATATAGTAATCTTTAGATTTTTCTTTTATTATTCCTTTACACAATTCTTCAAATATTATCCTATCAATTTCTTTAATTTCATTTTCGATTCTTGGTGTTGTAATCTCTAAGCCCTTATCCTCTAATCTCTTTTTTAAAAAGTCTTCTATCATTGTATACTTTGTCCCTATAAGACCAACTTTTTTTATATTTTGTTTTTTACATTTATCGGCTACACAATCGGCAATATGTATTAAAGGAATTTTAATATTGCTCTGAACATGATCGGCTAGTTTATGCATGGTATTTGTTGCTATTGCAATGTAGTCTGCGCCTGCCTTCTCAAGTGTTTTAGCTATTCTTGCTAATTCTTCGCCAATTTCGCCCCATTTATTATTTAACATTAGCTTTCTTATTTCAGAAAAGTTAACATTATAAATTATCATTTCGGCACTTGTTAATCCCCCGGCTTTTTCGTTTACTTGTTTATTAATTCTCTCGTAGTAATGGACAGAGGATTCAAAACTCATTCCTCCAATTAAACCAATTTTTTTCATTCTATTCCTCTTTTCTTTTGGAAATTATAACATAAAAAGATCAGTATTTTTTACTGATCTTTCTTTTTTTCACCTAATACTCATTTATATTTCTTTTAGGTTTCATATATCCCCCTGTTTTTCTTAAATAATAAGCATTTCTCGTTTTAAAAAATAATTTTCAGCTCATGTCTCTACCCCATTAAGCTCTTTTTGTATGGTTGATGTCACTCTCCTTTTACTTATTTTGTTTTATAGGCGTTACTAAGCGTAACTGTTTGGGATGAAAGGAGGGATTCTCTTCTCTGGGAATCAAGTGTTTTCTTTTACTAACAATGATAGTTTTCGTTACTCCTTTCTAACCCGTGACTAAATACTCGAGTGCTGTTTTGGTTGTACATCGTGGCGTGATGAAAATATTCTGACCATCTATAATTGTTCTTTTCAAGTACCTTTGCTTCCCACATATATTTATTATTTAAACCACATTCTATGAATCTTTCAATGTTTGGATCTCTTCCTTGATCCGGATTGTCACACTCCCCATGGTATACCCCTATTTTTGACTCTATCCACGCATAGTGACATTTTTTTATATCTTCTTCTGAGTTTTCATAATATCTTATGATTCTATTTGTTATTTTAACACTCCCCTCTTTTTTATATTTGTGGTTTAATGCTATTTTTTATTTCCTCCTCCCATGTATATTATATATTTATTTTACTGTTTTTATGACATCTTATTCTCTACTTTTGGTAGAACAGTTTTGAGTTATGATGATTAAACCATTTTCATCTGCCAAAACAAAAAAAGAGGTTAGACACGGCCTCCTTTTAGCAGTATTAAACTCTCATTTTTTCTTAGCTTTCTTTTGGCTTTCGTTCTTAACTTAACTACTTCTTCTGCGGGCATTCCTAAATATTCTCCCAATTCTTGGGCGGTTAGTCCGGGAGCATTTATTGGATATGATAGAGAAATAATATCTGATTCTGTATTAGATAGGTTTCCTAGAGCTTGATTATACTTTGCCATAAACTCATTGCTGGAAACCTGATCTATGTAATCGACATATTGTGGTATAAATGACAGTATTTTATTTATTTCACCGGGACTACAAGGTACTGGTCCTTTACTATCTACATTTATTTCTGGCTCGTATTCATCTTTCCATAATTCTTTGATTACTTTATAATTCAAAAGGTATTGGATATTTTGATATGATATTCCTTGTCTTCTTCTTATATATTCTATTATATTTGCTCTAATTATTTCTTTCGCGTATAGTCTAAAGTTTGATTTTTCGGAATGATATAGGAAATTTCTAGCGGAATTTATTAAACTTCGGAGGATTATATTATATAATTCTTCTGCAGAGATTCTACCCTCTAAACTGTAGTACCATCTCTTAGTCTCTTCAACCAACATATCTAGGCATCCACCCATAACCTTTTTCTGGGAATCTTTACTCAGTCTTGGTTTAAGAGATGGTCTTTTATTTTCTCTTTTTGGTATATCTTCCCCAAATAATTTAGCGATTAGTATTTCTTCAGCAGTTGGCTGATATCCATATTTTTTATTGTATTCTTCGCATTTTTTGTTATAAGCGGATGTTGTAACACCTTCCTCTTGATATATTCTATTAATTTCTTCACTACTTAATCTTGAATAATTGCCTATGTAGCTTTCTATTCCTATTAGTTGGGGGAGTGCCAATTTGCTTTCTTCTAGAGCCGCTTTTATTCTTCTTTCATCTGCCTGGCGTAAATTACTTATTGGCACGCGTAATCCGCCTGGAGTTATATATAGATAGCCGTCTCGTTCTGTTACACTTAGGTACCTATTAATACTATTTGTAAGCTCTTTAAATTTTCTTACGGGTAATTTCCCATCTATTCTACGTACCTCTTCTAGATATAACATAGTTGTATTTCTCTTATTTATCTTTTTTGTTTCTCTTGATATCTCGTTTAGCCATTCTTTTTCTTCGTAAGTAATTAATTCTAAAACATAATACTTTTTTCTCTCAATTATCATTTTATTCCTCCAAGTTTGCGCTTTTTAAACCGTAAAAAGGCATATTTCATGCCTTTTTTCTATAAAATACCTCGTGGTTTATAAACTTCTTCAACACCTGGTTCTTTAACAAAGCTTGACCCATTGATTAAATAATTGCGTTTTATAGTTTGAAAGTGTTCCCATAGTTCTTTATAGGATATATCAGAAAGAATTTTAGCGGCTAATTCTCCTGTTTTTTCTAACCCAAAACTCTCTTCTTCGATGAATGAATACGCGTCTGGTTCGACACTATATCCGTAAAGAGTTCTTGGATTTTGCCTTATTAGGAAATCGTTTGTTATCCGCGTTCCTGCATTTATTTGTTCTAGGGTTTTGGAAGTGTAGAACAATACTAATGGGTGGTGATCTGCCGATTTTAATGCACCTGTGGAAGAGCGTTCTAGACGAATGTAATTATTAAGCATATATATACCACCGTTATTTATTAGGGTTACTCCGGTTCTTAGGGTTGGTAATTCGGAGTTTATTACTACTCTTATTGGTTTCCCTTCAAGTTTCCCTCTGTAATCTATCCCGTTTCTCGTGAATCGCATCTCGTCTGTTCTTAAATTGGTGTTCTCTGGTTTAAATTCGTGTCCTCTTAAGTATAATTCGTTTGATATTTCATTTTGGCTGCTATGGGGTGGAACTTTTAACACTTCATATTCCCCTAGCGTATCTAGAATACGATGTATGTCTATGTTTCCGTTATATATTCCGCTGCTATATAAGATTGCATATAAAAACTGATTTGTTACTTCTCTTTCTTCTTTCGTCATAATCTCGCCCTCTTTCTCTTCGTCGTGTTATTCTAACATACTATTATTCGAATAGCAATTCTTGTTTTTGGCTGGTAAGATTAGCTAGTTATAACGTAGGCGGTTATATTATTTCTTCTGGCATTTCTTTAGCCATCTGGCGATTTTTAAAAGTATTGTCTTCGGTAACTTCTTTGATGATTTTTATATGTTTTGGCCATTTTATTTCGTGATTTTCATTATTCAATTCAATTTCTATGACTGCTTGATTGTGACATTCTGGATATATGTCTATTTCAAAATATTGGCTATTTTCAGATAAGCAATACCTTGTTTTATGTATTGAGTGTAGCTTATTATCTTCTTCTAGCAATAGTCTTAGGTAATCGTCTTTTGTTATCCTCTTTGTTGTTTCTACTCTTTTTACGTTTGACACTTTCCTTTTTTCTGTTAAGTAGTACAAATAGTCCCCATCTATACCTCGAGCCCTTATTCTTCTTTCTGTACTGTTGCTACTTTTTAGATATGTTTGTGTTATATCGACTTTTGTACAATTTGGCATTTTTTCTAATTCTTTGAGATTAGGATATTCTATCAAAAATTTTCTTTCTATTTCATATGGTTGAGGCTCTCCTAAAAAAGATGTTATATCTCTTATTAGTCTTTCCATTTTTTCATTAAAACTACAGTTATTATCAATTATTCTGAAATGAGGGTGCCCAGTCCAAGCAGAAATAATCTTATCATCTACTGCTCTGGCTTCTTTGGGCGATTCTTCTTTTCCTAAACGATTGGACAGGTTATATTCTTTCTCTTTACCTTTCGCTGCGCTTTCTAAATGAAATACTGCATCATACTTGTCTCTTTCTTTAATTTCGTTTGTTTCTATTTCTTTTAGAGCTTTTTTAAATTCTACTTCTTTCATATAAGCTTTGCTATCCAACATACCTTTTTCATATATTATTAATATTTTATCCTTTTTTAGTCGTTTAGCCGCTTCTTCATATATTTTCTCTTTTTCTTTTTGAAGCTTTATACGACATAATTGGTAATCATAGTTTTCAAAGCAGGTGTAGGGGGTTAAGCCGCCGTTTAGTAATTCCTTTGCTGTAGATGGTATTACTAGTACTGTGTACCCTCTCTTTGAAAAATAATCATTAATCCATGTTAATGCCGTTGTTTTTCCTGCACATGGTCCACCTGTTAAAACGATTTTGTGTATTTTGGCTTTATTTGTTGTTTCCATAGTGTTTAGTAATTTGTCTAATGGCTCGTTATATAGAACGGATAATAGTTTTAATTTTTCCAATGGTGGTTTGGATTTTCCCATTTCCCATTTACTTACAGCTTTGTCACTTACCCCCAGTTGGTATGCGACTGCTCTTTGAGTAAATTCATTCTTTTTTCTTAATTCATACAGATAGTTTCCAAATTCAATATTGTTCACCAAATCACCTCAGTCTTCTTCCATTATACACTATAATCATTATTTCTTTTTATATTAGTTCTACTTTTGGTAGATTTTATTATCAGCAATATAAAAAGACTAGCTTTTGCTAGTCATTTTTAGTATATACCAACACGTAATCTTTTCCTTTGCTACTATACCTACTATTCTTTATTAATGTACAGGAGTTTTCTACGTCTTCTCCTATGCCAAGCCCTGTTTTATAATCTTCTCTATCTTTATAATATGCCACAAGTATTTTCCCTCCTGTAACTATTTGGGCTTTGCAGTTATTTATTGTTTCTTGCCTTTCTGTTGGTGATGATGAAAGCAGAACATCGGATAAGAAAATGGTATCATACGTTCCTTTTAGGTTTCTTCCTTGTATATTTCCCCAGATAAATTGTATTCTCGTTCCGCTTAGAGTTTTTCTTGCGTATTCATAACTTTGATTACTTCTTAGATAGTTTATATTAAATTGAATTTCTTCTAACCATGGATCATCCGTTCTGAATATTTTTAGTCTATCTTGTTGTGAATGTTCTAATGTTAAATAGTCCCAGAATTGATATGAATTTTCGTTTATTCTTTCCAAAGCACCAGATACTTTTTTGAATTTTTTCCTACTTAGAAAATCGTCGTTACCATATCCTCTTTGGGTATTTTCTTGTTGACTTAGGAAATCTATAAAATCTTTTCTACTTAATGATTGTAGCGCGGCTAATTTTAAATCTGCGAAGGCTCCGGTAAACGGGCATGTATCACATATTAATACGCTTTCTGCTCCGGCAACTAACGCGCTTATTGCTTGATCTCCGGATGAGCCGACTGTGGCGATGCTTCCACCTTTGATTTTAAAGTGCTGAAGATATCCTTTTATATTTTCGCCCGCAAAACTTTTTATAAGCGGGTATTTTTCATTTCCGTTTGTTATTATATCGTTTGCTTTATCAATTAAGTTCATACTTATTCCTCACTAACCGATGTTATTCTACTTTATTTCGATTCTATTTTCAACTTTTTGTTATAAAAGCATCTTACCACATAAAAAAGCTAGATACTTCTAGCTTTTCTTGTGTGTACGTAAATCGAGTCTTTCGTAAAAATACCTTCCGCGCCTCGAATTGTTTCCTCTTCCACTTTTAATCCCGATAATTGCTCTATACTTCTTCCTCTAATATTCATTCCTGACTGCCAAAAATAGCATACTAGCATTTTTCCGCCTGGAGCTAAATGGGCGCTGCAGTTCTTGGACATTTGGGTTATATCTTCTGGCTCAAGATGGTGAGCAACATTTGATAGCCAGATGGTTTTAAATTCTTTTTCTGTTTTTAGTTCTTTTATATCATCGGTTACAAATTTAATATTAATCTCTTCGAGTGCTTTCCTTGCTTTGTTATATGCATGATCATTTCGCATGTAGTTGTTGCACCGTACTATTTCAGGGAAACTTTTATCGTCTTTTCGAAATAGTTTTTCGATGTCTTCTTGAGGATATTTATATGCTATTGTTTGCCATATTTGAAAGGCATCGTAATTAATTCTTTTTAACTTTTCTTCGACGGTCTTAAAAGTTATAGGATTTAAAAAAGAAGGGCTTCTATAGGCACCGTAAGAATAATCACGCCCATTTAAGAACATGAATAGTTCTTTTCTTCCAAGAGTTTGCTGTGCAGCTAGTTTTAAATATGTGTAGGATTCAGTTAGCGGGCAAATATCATAAATTACAATATCTCTACAACCTGCTACTTTGGCATTTATTGCTTGATCTCCGGATGATCCAACTGTACATAGGCTGCCATTTTTAAGATCAAAAAACTTAGTATAAGCTCTTATATTTTCGTTAGAAAAACTGTATAACTGAAAAAAACTATTACGCTCCATATATCCTAATATGTAATCGTCTATTTTTTGAAGCAAATCCATGTTATCCCCCTCCTCTTCTTTTAACTTTAATATCTTTTATTATTTCTGTCAATTATTGGTCTTAACGTCTTTTAAAGTAAGGGGTTGCACTTGTTTCTTACTCGCTTGTATCATTTGGCGATGATTAGCAAAAATATCTATTGAATCAAGTTCCGCTTCGGGAACCCAAACGCATTCGTGTTCTGCTAATTCTGCTTCGTCAATGGTTCCTTTATTTTTTGAATGTAGTCTTACTAAATAAGGGTAATATATTGCTTCTCTGTTTTCTCCTTTATGTTCAACAAAGAATTTTGAAATATTTACGCAATCTACAGGTTCAATTGACTCTATATCTTTATATCCTGTTTCTTCTATAACTTCTCTTCTTACTGCTGTTATTCTATCTTCACCCTGTTCTATTCCGCCTGTTACAAGGGATTTACTGTAATTAACATTATTAAACTGTAGTAGTAGGTACTCATTTTGGCATGTTATGATTGCTGCTATATTATTTCTTTTGATAAAGGGATACCCCTCCCTAGGAGCATATTCTCCTTTTTCTTCATATATGAATGCGATATTATACATAAAAAGATTATCTCCTTTCAGTTACATGTTATATTTATTCTTTGCTTATTTTTAATACTTCTTTCATTATTTCTCTCAAACATGGTATTGTTATAATATCTTCGTAATGAAATAGTGATGGATTTAAACCATAACTAATTGATTGCAATGCTGTCTCTAATTTATCTACTTGTTTTATAAAAACTGATTCGGCTGATTTTTTGTTATTATACTCTTGCCATAACTCTTTAAAGTCATTTTTAAATTCTGCTTCGTTTAGAAGCTCATCAACTGCTTTTTCTTCAAGGTTGTGCTTTTTAGCTTCAGACATTTCTCCAGGTATTATATCTCCTGCATATACTTCTCCAATCTCGTGGATTAGAGCCAATTTCATACATTTTTCTTGATTTAAATTAAGATGGTATTTTTCAATAATTGTTATTGCTAATAAGGCAACTGACCAACTATGATCTGCTACTGACTCTATTTCTTTTTCGTGCTCTAATCCTAATAATGTAGTTAACCATCCTTGGCGATAGATGTTTTTTAAATGATTATATTGGTAATAAAGCTTCAACACATCGTTTTCTATTTTTTCTTTATATTCTATATACGGATTGATGTTTTTTATGTAATTATTATTTCTTTTGTCTTTTAGTATACTTATTTCCATATTCTTTTTTTCTTCTGGCTCTTTAATGTCTTCTAAGTATCTTACCATAATGATTTCTTTTGCTTCGATATTTTTAGGCAATTCCTCTTGCAAATAGTATTTTAACTCTAGGTATGGGAAATTTATGCCCGCTAATGTTGACGAATAGATTTGCCCTTGTACTCTTATATTTATTTCAATTAGTTTTAATACCCTTCTGCTGTCGTAGGCCACTTCTAAACCGACATTGCCATCAAGCTCTAAAGCTTCGACGATTTTGGAACAATAATCGAGTACTTCTTTGTTATTTTCTATCTGACATTTTATAGTATTGCCTAAGGCAAAATCGAGTACTTTTCCGGCTACTGCATATAGTGTTTGGCCTTTACTTGCTAAGACGTTAACGTTATATAAATCTCCCTCTACGTATTCCATTACCATTGTTTCTGGTATGTTTTTACATTTGTTTAGGGTATCTACTAAGTATTCCATTGTGATGTATTTTGAATTTGGTTTTTGGTTGAATAAGAAGTCTTCGTAATTAATATCGTTTTTTATTATTTTAAACCCTCTACTACCACTAGATCTTGTTGGCTTGTAACAGATTTCTTTCTTTGGAAAACCTAATTTTTTAGCTTTATTTAGAAGTTCTTTTGAATCTTTAAATAGATATGATTCGGGCACTTCTATATTAATTTTCTCAAGATACTTATACAAATTGAATTTGTTTTGAACGAGTTCGATTTTCTTTGGGTCATTTATACAGACCGTTATATTTCTTTTAGCAAATAATTCCTTGTTTTGGGCAAGTATTATTAATTCTTCATCTACAAGGGGTATAATAAAATCTATTTTTTCTTTTTGACATATGTCTAGTAACGTTTTTATATAATTATTGTCTGTCGGTTTTTTGTATTGATAATACTTATCAAGGTATTTGTTGCTTACTGAATTTTTGATATCTACACCTACAACATATATTTTTCGTTCTTTTATTACTTTGTAGTTTTTAACTATACTTGATCCAACAATTGATCCTACTCCTGTTACGATTATTCTTAAATCACGCATTTTTATCCCTCTCAAATACAATTACGAAAGCTTCGGCATAATTGAGTTTGGCCTGACTCCCCCTATAGGTTGCTAAGGCATTAATTGTCTCTTTGCTTCTGGGATGAGGATACTCTCTCAATGCTCCCTCATATTTAGATAGGGCTTCGACTTTCTTTTCTATACCAGCCTTATTTATCTCGTAGTAATAATTTGGCGAGAATGCTTCTTTGGTCGCCCAATCTGTTGATGACAAGACTTCCATATACATATATTTTTTTATTTCTTTGTCTTTGCCATTTCTTTGAAATAGCCTTATTGCCTCGTCACAGCATTCGCTGGTGATTTTGTGGTCGTCGTTTAAATCATTATTATAGTGTGTTATAACAATGTCTGGCTTTGATAAGCGTATGGAGTTTTCAATAAATTTTACCATTTCCAAGTGGTCTACTGTATTCATTTTTATATTGGGAAAATCGCCAAATATTAGGTATTTTTCTTCTACTCCTATTACAGATAAGCTTTTTTCTGCTTGGTCTCTGATGCTAGTTTCTCCTTTAATGTTGCTCCTTGCTTCCGCTTTCGAACACATAAAACAAATATATACTTCGTTTCCTTTCTTTATTAGGCTATAGATCATGCCGCCAGCCCCTAATATCTCATCATCGGGATGAGCAACTACAAATAGATATTTCATTAGATTCCTCCTTTTCTTTATTATTGCACAAATATCTCTTTTTTTCACTTATTCTTTTATTATACTTGTCTTTGTATATTTTATCGGTTCTGGCTTTAGCGTCCTTCATGAAACATCGTTGTTGGAACTATTATTAAAAAAAGACCAAGAGTGAACTCTTGGCCTTTTTTATCTCGCCCTTTTTATTCGGATTTGATAATTATCAAAATCTATTTTATGTTTCTGATTGATTCTAAACAGTATTTCTTCAAGGCTAGCCAATTCTGGGGTTATAACGCTATTTGTTATGAGATCTCTGATAGGGGCATTTTTATTCATAAGTTCTTCTAGACTGTCTGCTTCTCCATTTCCAACCAATGAGTACAAATGTCTAATTTTCTCTAATAGTACATAATAATAAAAAGTATAATAGTATTGGTTTCGTACTGTCCTCACTCTTTCTATACTGTTTTTAATTATAACTATTTTTTGTTTTATTTCATCGTCTGTACTAGTTTGTTGCTGTTTTTCTTCTGGTTCTTCATATATATCTAAAATACCACTGAAATAAGGTTCTCTAATATCTTTGTTTTTTATTGCGTTGGCTAAGTTACTTACATATTGTGAGCTTGGAATCCGGCTTATTCCATAGTTTTTTCTCTTTTGGGCATTATTCATTAGATCAAAAAACTTAAAAGTTGGTATTAAGTCATAGCTATTTTTATCAGAGTCATACCTTCTTATTGCTTCTATTAAGTTATAATAAGAGTATGCTTTAAGGCCAGGCTCGTTAGATTCTATAGTTCTATAGAAATCTAGCCATCTTAGGCAATTATATTTGGAATTAGCGCTGCTTTTTGGGTCTCTTCTTTTTGTTGGATTGCTGAGAGAGGAACAGATTATATTTTCACTTAATAGTTCCAAACTCATTGCTTCTGGCTGGGCATATATGATTATTCCTCTAGTTAGGATTGAAAACATGGTTCTATCGCGATTGCTGACAACATCTTCTACCGAGAGCGAATTTATATTGGTGATGTTTTCTGTATGATAATCTATTACTAGTTCGGGATCTGTAACTCTACCAAAGTATTTTTCGTTATTTTGGGTTATTACGTATACATCGTAATCTGAATTAGGATGGTTACATCCTGTTACTCTACTTCCATAAAGAACTATACTTAAAACGTTTTCTTTACCAAGAATTTCTTTTATTCTATGGATAATAATATTTTTAACTTTATTATCGATTGATACCATACTTTTTTTCGCCTCGTAGGTAATTATATAATACAACTAGACTATTAGTCTAGTTTTTCTTCTGCATATTTATATTTATAGTAATTAGTATTTAGTATCGTTATATAGATTAATTTTTTTACCCATTTTTTTACTTAGTAGATACTGATTTTTACCTATGTTAAGTTCTCTTACATTTTTTAGTCCTAAACCTCTTATGAATTCTCTTATTTTTTCTTTTTCTCTCATTTCGTCGTCGCTTCTACTCATTTTTTCTACTTCTATAAATAGACCTAAACCATCTATTTCCTCCAATTCTATTTCAAAGTTTTTATTTTTGTATATCTTTCTTTTGTTATGAACCTCTATTAGCGGCTTTAGCCCAAGCAACGATATTACTTTTTTTATTGTGTCTGCATCGCCAATACTAGTTTCGTATTCATCGGAATAAATCCATAGTTTTCCTTTAAAATGCTGCTTTTTATATGTTATATAACTAGATGAGTCTGTTTTTCTAACTCTAAACGTTTCATTAAGCCTTAGGTCTTCCTCTGGTTTTAAATTTGGTCTTTGGGGATCGTAATAATAAGTATCATATATTTCTTTTTCATCAATATATTCATATTTTGATAAGATTCTTATTACTTCTTCTTTTGAATTATCAAATGCTACTTCTACTTCTATTTCTTTCATTTTTACACTTCCTTAAAAATAGTTTAGTATATTTATAGGAATTATTTATGTCACATCATAAAAGTTTATTCTTTATGCGATTGCCAGTATTTAATGTATTGAATGTTTTGATTTTAAAACTTGACAATATGAATGCTTTTGCCTTATCATCTTGCGAAAGAGGTGATTTTTATGTCAGATAATAACACTGGTCAAAACAATGTTTACCGTCTTTATTATCACTCGTCTTTTAAACATGCTCCTTCGGCTAGAGATAATGAGATAATTTCTAAACATCTTCATCTTTTCCCTTTTGGCAATGCTGCTTCTTGCGTTGGTTTCGGGGAAACTAGATGTGTTACATTAGAAAATGGTTCGAAGCTGTTTATTCCACCTGTTCCAATTACTTTCGTATGTGGCGGGGAAAGCAATTCTATGTTCTATGGCTCTTTTACTTCTAGCTTTATACCTAGCTTTGCCGATTCCTATAGCGAGTATTATGCGAAATTAGGTGAGGCTTGGACTCCAAAGTATGCTGAGGAAATGATGTGGAATTTATGGTATCAAGCTTGTGATCCTCCAGATTTTGATCATTGCGGATCCGATTCTCTGCAGTATACAATAAGAGCAGATTATAACTCGGGACAGTCTAGAGGCAAATATTTCCTTGTAGCTATAGGATATAACGAAAAAGGAGAACTGATTCCTTTAGGTTTCTTCGGATGTCGACTTAAATGTTTTTATGGTGGCGGACATTTATTTGATGGAGAGATATTTGTTAAACCCGAGTATCAAAAGTTAGGGATTGGCTCTTCTTTGCTTGGGGCAATGGTTTGCTGGGCTCTTATGAATGGAATTAATATTATTGAAGGAATTACTTACGATAACGGAAAAGGATTCCCGATAAACACTTGGTTGGGGCGCGGTTTTAAAAGGCTGGATTACATACCAATCGAAGGTGAGACGAGAGACCTCCTTAGGTCTTTTGAGGTCGCGCAAAATAAAACTGATAAAAATCCTGGTAATCAGCTTGTAATTAAATAGTATTTGTTATTTTATTAATACTGCAAATAAAAATATCTTATGTAATAAGATATTTTTTTATTCTATAAACCACCACTAACAGTTATTATTTCGCTAGTAATGTATTTTGATTTATCGCTTGCGAGAAATAATACAACATTTGCTATTTCTTCTGGTTCAGCAAATCTTTTTAACAAGATTTTTTCTTTTTCTTCTCTTAGATAAGATTTTGATAATTCCGCATTCATTGGAGTATCTACCCATCCGGGAGCTACGGAATTTACGTTTACATAGGGGGCGAATTGAATTGCTAGATTTTTTGTTAAGTTTATAAGCGCCGCTTTAGACGCGTCATAATCAACACTGTAAGGGTAGGTTGTATTAATGCCATTAGTTGAGGAAATGTTTATTATTTTTCCATATTTTTGTTCCATCATTATTTTACCAATATACTTCGAGGTCAAGAAAGGGCCTAACACATTTGTGCTTAAGGTTTTCTTCCAAATGCTCGTGGTTTTATCTTCAAATTCTGCATCTAAAGCAATTCCGGCGTTGTTTACTAAGATGTCGATTTTACCATACTCTTTTATAATCGTATCTAACATTCCTATAACGGCCTTTTCGTTGCTAACATCAGCTTTTATACACAGGCATTTGTTTCCGTACGAAGAGACTACATCATATGCGATGCTAGCATCGATATCGTTACTTTTATAATTAATAATTACATTTGCTCCTTCTTTGGCAAAAGCGATAGCGGTGCTCCTTCCTATCCCTCGAGAAGAACCTGTTACTAGAACAACTTTATCTTTAAATTCTTGCATGGTATCACTTCCCACTTACTAAAATGCAGTGCTTATCTAACAGATAATCATACATATCATTATATTTTTTTATTGATTCTTTTTTGCAATCTATGCAGCCAAAACAAAAGCCAGAGGAGAAGTCGTCTTTATATACACAATCATCGTATATTACGATACCGTCTCCTATTATTTTTAGTAGTTTCGGTTCTTTTTCTTCAAGTTTTTTCACATCGCAGAAATATACTTTGACATTGTCTCCAGCTTTTTTTAGTAAAATATCAAAAAACCAGTTTTTCCTTTTTATTTCTAAATCTTTTTCTGTTCCTGCAAAAATTATTTTTGTCTTCATTCCTCTCTCAATTAAGGAAATGTATTCCGATAAGTAATTAATTTCTTTGTCACTATCGTTATATATAACGTCACTTGCTGTTTCTATGGCTTTTCTTTCTTTGTCGAAAATTTTGTTCTTCTTTGAAAGCCAGGCGTACGTTTCTGCGCTAGAGTCAAAACCAAACACCCAGTTATTTGGTTGTAATTTGCAACTACTCGTATCATATATTATTTTGTCGAGAGTTTTACCACTAATAAAATCGAGAACTATTTCATTAATTATGCTATAGATTCCTTCACGAAATAAATACTCTTCTTGAGCGCTAGTATATTTTTTATTATCGTTTACTAGTTTACTAATTATAGCATTACATTTGTACGGGCAGTTTTTAATATTAACCGGTTTATCTGTAATGAACATTACTCTTCCGTTACTTTGGCGTGGTATGTCTTTGGGGTCACTACTTATAATTATCACGATATCTTGTTTGTTGCTTTTATAATTTGGAGAAGTATGATAGTCCAGCCTTTCTTGAGCTAGTAGGTATTTGATGGATTTCAATACTTCGTTTTCTTTTTTTGGAAACTATTAGCATTTTTTACCTCCTTTTATTGACTTATATTATCTTTTTTTATTCTTTCTTGTAAATAATTGTCTTCAAATGCATATATTTTCTTGAACTTATTATTAAATTCTACTCTTTTATAATATTCTGCTTATAATTTCAAGCAATATGCTATATATCTTTTCCCAGGAATCAATGTATGTTATTTCCTCAACAGTGTGTATGTTTTCCATGTTTGCACCAAGAGAGATAATATCAAGACCCGGTATCCTTTTTTGAATCGAGGCTATTTCTAAGCCCCCCTGGGCTGTTATTTCTTTTGGCTTTTCGTTGAACAAATCATGATATGTTTCTTTGTATCTTTGAAACAGTTTTGAATCATCGTTTAGCTTCCATATGCTGTCTTTATACAACATATTTGTTTTATAATTATTGCCGATTTCTTTGTTTTTAGAAAAGTTTTCCAATTCTTCTTTTTCGCTGCTTCTATATAAATGAGTTATTGTAATGAGATTATCTTTTGTTTTAATTATCCCTGTGTTTCCTGATGAAGTCTTTGTTATATAACCATTTTTTAGCTTTAATATTCCTTTAATGATTTTATTGGAATCATCTTTGGAAAATGATTTTTTATACTCTGTCTCTTCGATTTTACAACTATAATTGCTAAATAATTCATTTATATCTTGGGCGCTCTTTATTATAGCTTCGCAGCTTGTAGCTATATCATTTTCGTATGTGCCACCATTTATACTGGATATGTATATGCCTTTGTCTTCTAACATTTTGGCCATGATTGTAATTGCGTTATTAGAGGATTCTTCTATTTTTTCGCCTGAGTTTCCTCCAGGAATCCCGTCTATGGTTATTTTGTAAGAAGGTAGTTCGTTCTCTTCAATTGTCCCTTCATAAATGTATTCGTTGACTTCGTCTCCGGCCGAACCAATTACGATAGCATCATCTAAACAATAGTCGAGGTTTATCATTTTTTTACTAGTTACTTTACTGTAAGGAAAAGTAATAGCTCCCTTATATGTTGTTTCTTCTTCTACTGTAAACAAAAACTCTAGGTCTGGAAGTTTTATGTCTTTGTCTTCGATAAGAGCGAGCATTAGTGAAAGCCCCACACCTTGATCGGCCCCTAAGGTTGTGTCTTTTGCGTATACTTTGTTACCATCAATAATAACATCTATGCCATCTTTTGTGAAATCGTGTTTACTATCTTCTTTTTTAGCGCACACCATATCCAAATGTGCTTGAAATGCGATTGGCTCCCCTTTGATGCTGCCAGGCTTTTTAATTAAAACGTTATAGTTTTCGTCTTGATAGTAATATAAGCCATGCTTTTTTGCTATTTGTACAAAATAGTCGGAAATGCCTTTTTCATTGCCAGATCCTCTAGGAATTTTAGATATTTGAAGGAAATTATTGACTAAAATATCTCTCATGTTTTTCACCTACCACTATTATAACATAAAAAGAGCAGTTTTGGGTTCTGCTCTAATTCAACCATTTTTTATAATGTATTTATAATAGCTCTTTTATATCGTTTTCAATATCGCTGGGATTAAAAGTTGGATCATATCTCTTAATAGCATTTCCTTCTTTATTAACAAGAAATTTTGTAAAGTTCCAAACTATGTCTCCATCTTTTTTACATGTTGTACTTATTTTTTGAATTGCTTTCATAGCCATTTTATTTTTTAGACCTTTTATTTCTTCTTTAGGTTGTTGTTCTTTTAAAATTGCATATACTGGGCTTTCGTTTTCACCATTTACTTCTATTTTGGCCAATTGATCAAACTGGGTGTTATACTTAGCTGTACAAAATTGGTGGATTTCGTCGTTGTCCCCAGGTGCTTGATGCCCAAACTGATTGCATGGAAAATCTAAAACTTCTAAACCTTGATCATGATATTTTTCGTATAGTTTTTCTATCGCTTCGTATTGAGGGGTAAAACCGCAGCCTGTTGCTGTATTTACAACTAACGCAACTTTTCCCTTTAATGTTGATAAATCAAGTTCTTCCCCGTCTCTTTTTCTTACTTTTAAGTCATATATATTCATTATGCATTCCTCTTCCCTAATGATATTTATTATATTTTACCAAAACCAATTGTTCTTTCAAGTAGCCAAATGTATCATTTTTTATATTCTTGAATACAAATATCTAATGTTTGTTATTCTAAATAATGTATTTCTGAATGAATTTTGCTACACCCGATTCATTATTGTCATATTCAGTAATCATGAATGCGATTGTTTTTAATTCTTTGTCGCCATTTTTTAAGGCGACAAAATATTTGCTAGCCTCTATCATCGAATGGTCATTCATAGAATCGCCAAAACATATTGTCTCTTCTTCTTTAATTTTTAGTTTTGACATTAATTCTTTTATTGCTCTCCCTTTTGACACTCCTTCAATGTTAAAATCGCAGAAATAATAACCATTTTCTTTTTGGGCATTTATGTTAGTATTAGTCAATTCTATATTTCCTAGTGCTAATATTTCTTCGATTGATTTTATTAGATTGCTTTTGGTTTGACTGTTAATTACTATTTGGGTTACTTCTTCTTTGATTCCATTAGGGTTATTAATTAGTTTTATGTCTTTTATATAATTATTATCCTTGTTATTATAAAATCTATACCTTCCGTTTATGGTGTTAAATACGCAATCTATTTTGTTGTTGTTACAGATTATTGCTATTTTATTTAGTGTGTCATTTGGAAATGGGCTCGAAAACATACATATCTTAGATTTATAATTATATATTATTGCACCATTATCAGATATTATGATTGGGCTTGAGTTGCATATTATACTTTTTTCCATTGTATAATTGGCGGCTCTGCCGGTACATAATACGACATAAATGTGTTTATCAATTACTTTTCTTATTGTTTCTATAGTTTCTTTTGTTATTTCGCCGTCTGAGGTCGTTATTGTGTTGTCAATATCTAGTATAATTAATTTTGTTTTGCGAAAATCGAATTTGGTCATATTTTCTCCTTTTTGGTTTGTGAGTACTCTCTTTAATAGTTTTCTTCTAGTTCTTTGATTGCATCTATTCTGTTTAGATAAAAGTGCCTAATTTCTTGCTTTTTTTCACAATATGCAGCTACACCCCATTCACCGCCAAGTACTAGCAAATTATATGGTCTTATAATTCTTTTTGTTATTTCTTCATGCTCTTTAGAATAATATTCTATGTAGCATTTTTTGTGTTTATTTATACATTTGCTCAAAACGTTATAGTATTCTCTGTTAGTGGGCTTGATACTTTCTGGTTTTATAAAAGTATTTGGTATTTTTATTTCTTGATTTAATACATAGCCACCATATGGGCCATATATTGTGTCAATATATATACCAGCATATTCTAATTCATCTTTATATTTTCTTACCATTCTAGGAGATACTTCTAGTTTTTCGGCAAGCTCTTTTATACTATATTTTCTTTTGTTTTGTAATATTTGTAACATTGTAAGAACATTTGATAGTTTGGTCATTGAGATTTTCCCCCCCCTCGATATTAATCTGTTTGGTTTTATAATGGATATTTTATTGTTTTTTTCAATTCCGTCCTTTTCTTTGTCTGGTGTAAATGTTGTTAAATCCATTTTCCTATTATATAATCTGTCGAATGGTCTGACCATCGATGGGGCAGAATTAGCGAAGGTTGTCCATCCACCATTTAGCATCAAATACCCTCCGTTGTCCATTTTAATTATGCCTCGAGCGCATTCTGGCAATCAATCTTTGTTTGGGGTAATTATGCCCGAATTGCCCGGCAATATTTTTATATTCCATATTTGTTATTTATCCCTTCTAAATTTAACGACGACGTCTTTATCCCCTAAATCTGGGAGATCATCAATATGCCCTATTTTAGTATAAGATAATGATGTATTGAATGATTTGTAGAAGATTACTATACAGCCATTTTCATATAGCATTACATCTCCTTTTTCAATTTTGCCTGGTTTTGTTTGTTTAACTGGAAATGCTGTGTTTAGGTATTTGTATTTTTCATTACCATTCAACTCGGCCATTGTTATTTCTAGGGGTGCTAATTCTACTAGTTTTTGAGCAGTTAAATTGCTTTCTAAATTTAGTGTATATTCTTTATCATTTATTATTACTTTCATTGAACTTACTACCTCTTTTATATTGTTTTCTTCTATAAATTCTTTTATGTATTGATTTGGAGTGTTCGCTACAAATCTTTTGCCGTCTTTTATGTTTAAATCTGGTTTGTAATCTCTTAAATCTTTCACACTCTTTTCAATTCCGCTGCTTCCAGATGTACAGAATGGAATTATTGTTTTACTGCCTAAATCATAGGTGTCTAGAAATGTAAGAATTATTTTAGGATTTGTCCCCCACCAGATTGGATAACCTAGATAGATTGTATCGTATTTGTCTGTGTTTATATTATTTTTTATTTCGGGTCTAGATTTGCTATCGTTTTGTTCTCTATTAGCTCGACAATCACTATTGTAGTTTAAATCTGAACTAGTATATTTTTCTTTTGGAATTATTTCGATAATATCACTATTAGATTCTTTTGCTATTTTTTCAGCAATGCTTTTTGTTGTACCAGTAGCTGAAAAATATATAACTGCAGTATTGCTCTTTGTTTTATTTTCTTCTCTATTCTTATTATTTTTAGTTTCCTTATTATTACAACCAGCAATAATAAAAATAGTTACTAATAATAATATAATTATCAATAATTTCTTTTTCATAACACACCTCTTCTTAATTATAGCAAAATAAAAGACTAGATACCTAGTCTTTTATAACCATTCTCCATATTTTTTTATATATATTTTCTTGACCATTTGAGCAATAATGCCGTATAGAAGCACAAATCCTAGTAAGTATAAGTAATAGATTGGGGGAAGTATTACAAAGTTAAAGCCGCCGGTAAAGCTTAGTATTATAGGCACTAGGATAGTAGCTATAATAGTTAAAGCGGACAAGGTTATTAATGTATTACTTGGTCTTGATTTAGCCATATTATCAGTTCTAATGTAATAAATCATTAAAGTTTCTGAAACGATACATTCTATGAACCATGCTGTTTGGAAAAAGGCTTGTAAGTCGATAGAATTATATTTTAATATATACCAGAATACAATAAAAGCGACAACGTCGGTAATGGACGATATAACACCAAAGATAACCATAAATCGACCTAGGGATTTAATATCCCATTTTCTGACTTTTTTAATAAAGTCTAGATCTACATTGTCATAGGGTATACCAATTTGCGATAATTCAACAATGAAATCTTGGATTAACATTTGAATAGGAAGCAATGGTAAGAAAGGTATAAAGATACTGGCTATTAAGATACTAAAGACATCTCCAAAATCTTGGCTCAAAGCTAACTTCATATATTTAAGAATATTACCATAAACTGTTCTTCCTTCAATTACACCATTATGAATTACTTCCAAGTTTTGTTCTAATAGGATAATATCACTTGATTCTTTAGCTATATCAGTACCGCCATCTACACTTATACCAACATCAGAACTTCTTAAAGCTGGGGCATCATTTACGCCATCGCCCATATAACCAACAGAGTGTCCATTCTTCCTCAATATTGTAACTACTCTTTCTTTTTGTATAGGATTCATTCTAGCAAAGATGTCTACCTCTTCTACCAGTTTACTTAGTTCATAATCGGATAGTTCGTCAATTTCTTTACCCGTTACTATTCTGCTTTTAATTCCCACGGCATTACAAATATTTTGAGTAGCAAAGGCATTATCTCCAGTAAGAATTTTTATATCTACTCCATATTCTTTTAGTTTTTTAATTGTTACCTCTGCCGAAGGTTTGGGAGGGTCTAAGAAAGCAATTAGACCTATTAAGGTTAAATCTTTTTCATCTTCTTCATCAAAGATGCCAACGCCTTCATATTCGTGTTTAACACAAAGAGCAATAACTTGCATTCCTTCTTTAGCCATTTCTTCTGCTTTTTCATTAACGCTTGCGATTATCTTTTTGTTAATTGGTACCTCTTGACCATTTATTAAAGCCATATCACATACTTTTACTATCTCTTCTAGAGCTCCTTTAACTATTACTGATTCATTCTTATTATTCTTAACAACTATTGATGCTCTTTTGCGCATGTAATCGAAAGGTATTTCATCTATTTTTTTATAATCGCTTATATCAACATTGTGACTTTTCGCATATTGGATTATAGCTTTGTCAACGATGTTTTTATAACCAGTACTTAGATAACTATTGATGTAGGCACATTTTAAGACGTATTCATCGTCTTCTCCTTCGACGTTAATATATTTTTGCAATTCGATGTTGTTTTTGGTCAAAGTGCCTGTTTTGTCAGTGCATAACGTATCCATTGAGCCTAAATTTTGGATAGATTTAATGCTTTTGACTAAAGTATTCTTCTTAGCCAAAACTTTACTCCCTTTAGTAAGATTAACATTAACGATCATTGGTAGCATGCTAGGGGTTATACCAACTGCTACGGATAGAGCAAAAAGTAAAGCATCGTTTACATTATTTCTTATCATGCCATAAATTATAAACACTAAAATGCAGATTATGATCATGCAACGTATTAATAGGCCTGTAATATGATTCATTCCTTTATCAAAAGTAGTTTCTTCTTTTACTACTTCTTTTTTCTTGTTCATGCTACCGATAAAGGTGTCGAGACCGGTTTTAATTACCACTCCTCTACCTTGACCACTTATGACATTACATCCCATCAAACAGATATTATCTATTTCAATTGGGTCAGTTTTATTGTTATTTATCTTGGCTATTTTTTCGACTGATTCACTTTCGCCGGTAAAGGATGATTGATTAATAAATAGGTCTTTACTTTCAAAAAGATATAAATCAGCTGGTATTACACTACCAGCGCTAAGTGTAATGATATCGCCATATACTACTTTCTCTTGTCTTATTTCTTTTTGTTTACCATTGCTTATGACATCTGTAAAGATTCTTATTTGTTCTTGAAGTTTTTCGTTAAAGCGATAAGTAGAATAGTCTTGGGAAAATCTAATTATGACACTTATCAGAGTTATTCCTAAGATAATAAAGGCCCCGATTTTATCATCTGTTATATAATCAATTACAGCTAGTAAAAGAAGAATTAAAACAAACTTATCTTTAAAACTTTCTACCAAAAAGAAGAATGGTGTTTTCTTTTTTCTGTTAGTTGCTATATTTTCGCCATATTCTACTAATCTTTGGCCGGCAACTTCTTTATTCAAACCGTTTTCATTTGTTTTGAAAAGGGCCATTATTTCTTCTTTAGATTTCTTTGATAGTTCAACATAATTTAATTCTTTATTCATTACTATCACTCCTACGATAAATTATAGCACAGGAGATTATGCATTAAAAAGACTAGATTACTAGTCCTAGTTATTTTCTAATTTTTATAATATCATCTTCTTTAAGTTCCCCTATTAAGAGAGAAGAATTAGGATTGTGATTCGAATAATTCTCTTTTACTTTTTTTTCGTCGAAGTTTGCATAGCAATACTTACAAAAATGCTTACAAGAATTATAAGTGCCGATATCAACCATCTCTATGCACTCGCAAGGGACATTTTTTCTAGCTTTCCATTTTTTGAAATTCTTACCGGTTAGTTTGAAAGCTAATTCTTTAGACATACATTCATTTTTAATAAACCCATATTCAATTAGATTATTTTCTTCGGCGCATGTATGAACTTCGATATTGTGCTTTCTAGCACTTTCACTAAATGATAACCCGATAGTTTTATAGTCTGCTTCTTTTAATTCTTTATATTGTAAAATGTTATAATTTTTTCGAACGTTTTTATAGTTGTCAATAAAAGAGATAAGTATTCTATTTATATAGCCATCTAATAGATTACATAATTTATCAAAAGCTTTAACATGGTATTCTAATGTATATTCATTATTTATAAATACTGGATCGTACCTTATAACTAGGTTTTCTTTACCTATTATTTCTGATAGTTCTTTGATGGCTTCTATAATTTCTTTTTTGGGCGGTAGGCATGGTTCTATATCCTCCTTATATGGTGTTAAAGTTACATGAAAATACACTTTCTTTTTAATAGATTTTAGCTTGTCTAAAATTGGCTTGGGGTTTTTGGTACAGAAAAATAATAAATCAACATCTTCAATCATTATTCTGCTCACCATTTGTTGATTGAAGGGATTTCTAACATCGATATATCCTGCCTCTAATCTATTTATTAACCAATCAGAATAGAAAGCGACGATATCTGTTCTTCCGCTAATATTTAGAATCATTTCGAACCTCCTAATTATATTATATCGAAAAAAGGCTAGATCCTAGCCTTTTATTATGAGTATATAGCACATTCGCTATAGCATAATTAATAGTCATGCTTTTTATTAATTACTAAAATATACTTTAACTTCTAATTGTTTTATTTCACTACTATATTTATCTTCTTCTAATCTTTTGTTCTTGCTTTTATCAAAGGGTGGTATTAATATATCCACTTTTGGTAGATTGATTTCTAAAAAGTATCTATTATTATTTTTAGTTAAATATACGTCTTGCCCAATATATATTACATAACTATATTTATCGGTGCTAAAGTTTTGATCTTTATATATTTTTCCCGAAATGTTTTCTCTTGAACCTTCTTTTAATTCGGTTATGTCGAAATTAAAATCAATATTTAGTAAATAATTATTGGTTGTTATTATGTCTAGGTTCCCTCGGTTGTAGTTAATGGTTTTTATTTCCAGAGTCTTTCCATTTACTACAAAAGTTGATTTAGTCATTTTTCACCTTTTTCTTCGCTCAAAAATCAAACTTTGATACATTCTATTTTTTAATATTGTATTCCCCATACAACGTGGTGTTTGGCTTTTTTACCACAGCAGACGCATTTGGTATCAATTTTTTCACCATTTTCTAAGATACATCTCGATTTACAACCTTTGATTTCTTTAATGCGTAATTCACATGCTTCGTCACCACACCACATAGCATGAATAAAACCCGGATGAGTATTAAGGATTTTTTCCATTTCTTCTAGATTGTGGACTTCATAAGTATGTTTTTTTTGCCTTTCTAGTGCTCTATCATACATGTCTTTTTGAATAGTTTCTAATAGTTTAGTTATATATTCAACTGTTAGCTCGCTTACTTTAATAACAATCTTCTCTCTTGTATCACGTCTAACAATCGTTACATCGCCATTAGCTAGATCTCTAGCTCCAACTTCTATTCTAATAGGTATACCATTTACTTCTGCTTCTGCGAATTTAAATCCTGGTGATTTATCTGTATCATCAATATAACTTATAATATTATTATCATTTAACTCTTTGTTAAAACTATTGGTTAATTCATTAACTTTGTCATCTTTGCCAATAGGAATTATAACTACTTGTCTAGGTGCTATTCTTGGAGGGAGAACCAATCCAAAGTCATCAGCGTGAACCATTATAATGGCTGCTATCATTCTTGTTGTTTTACCCCATGTTGTATAATAAGCATATTCGTCTTTGTTTTCTTTGTTGGTGAATTTTACATCGTATGCCTTGCTAAACTTTTGGCCGAAGTAATGCGATGTACCATCTTGTAAGCAAACACCGTTATACATCAAATCTTCACAAGTGAGAGTGTATTCTGCCCCAGCGAATTTCTCTTTTTCTGTTTTCTTTCCGGATATGGATGGTATAGCCAATATTTCGTGGTTAAACCAAACATATACGTCCATCATTCTTTTTGTTTCTTGCTCAGCCTCTGCAGCTGTTGCATGAACTGTATGCCCCTCTTGCCATAAAAATTCTCTACTTCTTAGGAAAGGCCTTGTTTCTTTTTCATATCTAAAGACATTGCACCATTGGTTATATAACTTCGGCAAATCTTTGTATGATTTAATATGTTTCTTATAGTAATCGCAGAATAAAGTTTCTGATGTCGACCTAATTGCCATTCTCTCTTCTAATTTTTTAGAACCCACTTCTGTTGTCCAAATTAGCTCTGGAGCAAAACCTTCTATTAGTTCTTTTTCTTTGTTAAATAAACTTTCTGGTATTAAAAGAGGTAGTTGCATATTAACGTGCCCTAGCTCTTTAAATTTAGCGTCTAGAATGGATTGGATTTTTTCCCAAATTGCATAACCATTGGGCTCAATCGCAATACAACCTTTGACTGAAGTATAATCGGCTAGTTTTGCTGCTCTTACTACGTCCGTATACCATTTTGCAAAATCTACATCTCTTGATGTAATACTTTCATTTTTCATAATTATCACCAACTTCTGTATGAATTATAACACAATATCTAGATATTTATAGTGTTCTTTTACATTGCCTTTTCTGTGGAACCATTTGTTTCCCCACCATATAAAAAATTTATAACTCCCCCTGCTTTTCTTATTTTCTCATTGGTTATTTGCTCAGCATTAATAAGATCTTCGTACATTTTTATTAGCTCTTTTGTTAATTCCTCACCAAACTCGTAGTATAGTATATCTAAAGCACCAATATTATATAACTCACCAATTACGCCCATTAATTCTCTTAACCTGTTTTTTTCATCTGAATAATAACTAGAGCCGTGGCCGGCACCGCCGTGTACATATACATCGCCTTTTGTTATATTATCCATTATATCTGAAATAGCATTTGATAGCATTTTATATCTTTTTCTTTCGTATGCTTTTTTTTGTTCAAGCAGGGTTTTAAGCACCTCTTCGCTAGCTCCAGGATTTTCTGTTTTTATTTGCAACATCCATCTTTGCTGAATTACGGGGGTATTAATATATGCTTCCCTGTTTTTCTTATTGTGCCAGGCAATACTGCGACCCCTTTCGGTTGCGAGTATTCTATCTTCAAGAAGTTGTAGTATTCTTTTTACTTCTGGATTTATTTCAGAGTAATATTCCTCAGACGAACTCCTCCTATCATAGTATCTAGCTGAAGCCAGATCTAAGAAATGTGTTATCTCGTGATAAAAAGTCGCTTCCTCCTCTTCTTTTGTGCTTTTTTTACTTAAACATATACACCCATAGTAGCCACTTTGGTGAGCGTTTTTATTAATTGTTAGTGAAAAATCTGTAATAATAAGCATGTGCATTCTTGCTTGCTTTGAGATTGTTTCTAGATAGCTCTTGTCTGCTTTTGAATAAATCCTCTCGATTAAGGCTTCTAGCCTGTCCAAGCCTTCTTGCGTGGTGGATATAATCTTAATTTCATGAATTTTTTTCTTTTTATAGTCGCTTGATTCATTTATATGTGTAATAATACTTCGATAAAAATCGTTTTCGTTATAACTACCCTCCGCATATGCTTCCGCGAATTCTTTGGCAGCTATATCATTAAATAGAAATAATAGATTTGCTACAGCTCCAACTTCAGATAGTTTCTTTTTGTTCATCTCTTTTTTTATTATTTTATCAAAAATTCTGATTGCTTCATTTAGTGTTTTCCCTTTTTTTACAAGTAGACTAAGCCTCCAGCCGTATTCGGTTTTAAAGGTTGGGAAGCAACTTTCCAGTTCGTTTATTACTGGTTTATTGGCATAATCGGCCATAGCTCTATATAATTCGAAGTCTTTTATTCTTTTGGCACTTCTATATAGCGTTAGAACATCAATGTTATCCATCAAATGTATAGGTACTCCTAATTTTTCCATTTCTTCATATATACGCGTTGCTTCCTCTTCTGTTATATCGCCCGCTCCGTTATGGTACATTATTTTTACAATCTCATATTTTTTCTTTTTTTGTTTAGCTGTTTCTAGGATTCTGCTAATCTTTTTTATATTATTGGCGATTATATCTGTGTAACTCATTTTCTACCACTAGCTTTCTATTTTAAGACTCTTTAGGCATTAAAGTTTTGTTATTTACTATCGCATCT
>JAEEGL011211436.1_pt1 | contig 36914 bp, 27 predicted proteins | sample 9134231 | NCBI WGS metagenome assembly JAEEGL01 (sample SAMN16246548, study PRJNA631951) | gut metagenome | biome: gut microbiome; feature: rumen; material: fiber-attached | host: Bos | place: Iran: Karaj | collected 2018-10 | reverse complement strand
GGCTGCAGCCATTCTCCGACCACGGTGGAGAACTTGAATGCCAGCCATGCTCCGAGAACAAGCGAAACAAGCGCTACAGCCTGTTCTATGAAGCCTTTCATGACTCCCCTGATCAGAGCGGGAAGGAAGCACAGCAGAATAATGATGTCGGGCGTACTCATTGTTTTGTTAAAGACGCTTGAAATGTCTATATTTGCAAAATATAAAACAGACTATGGCCGGACCGTGTCCGGGTGCAAAATTAGGCAAAAAATATGACATTCAAAGAGTATAAAGGATTGGATCTGGTCTCGATCGGGAACGGAATTCTGGAGAGATGGAAGAAGAATCATGCGTTCGAGCGTTCACTCGAGCTTCGTGAAGGCGCTCCGGAGTTCATTTTCTTCGAGGGCCCTCCTTCTGCGAATGGAATGCCCGGCATCCACCACGTCATGGCCCGCTCCATCAAGGATGCCGTCTGCCGCTACAAGACCCAGTCGGGCTTCAAGGTGAACCGTCGTGCCGGATGGGACACCCACGGCCTTCCCGTCGAGCTCGGCGTCGAGAAGAAACTCGGTATCACCAAAGAGGATATCGGCACTAAGATTAGCGTCGAAGAGTACAATGACGCCTGCCGCAAGGAGGTCATGAAATACACCGCCGAGTGGCGCAACCTCACCGAGCGCATCGGCTACTGGGTCGATATGGACGACCCTTACATCACCTACGACAACCGCTATATCGAGACCCTCTGGTATCTGCTCAAGGATATCTATCAGAAGGGATACCTCTATAAGGGCAAATCCATCCAGCCTTATTCTCCCGCCGCCGGTACGGGTCTCAGTTCGCACGAACTGAACCAACCCGGCTGCTACCGCGATGTCAAGGACACCACGGCAGCCGTTCAGTTCGAAGTAATCCGCGACGCCCGTTCCGAGGCCCTCTTCGAGGACGGTCTCCCGCTCTATATCCTTGCGTGGACCACGACTCCCTGGACCCTTCCTTCCAATACCGCCCTCTGCGTCGGCCCGAACATCGATTACGTCCGCGTACGTTCGTTCAATCCATATTCCGGCAAGGAAGCGGTCTACCTGCTGGCCAAGGCCCTCGTCGGCGCGTGGTTCAACCCCAAGGCCGCTGATATCGCGCTCGACGCTTACACGCCTGGTGACAAACTCGTCCCTTATCAGGTTCTTCCCGGGGAGTTCAAGGGCTCCGACCTGCTGGAAGTCCGTTACAAGCAATTGATCCCGTGGTTCCGTCCGGACGAGGGAGCTTTCCGTGTGATTCCCGGAGACTATGTCACCACCGAGGACGGTACCGGCATCGTGCATATCGCGCCTACTTTCGGCGCGGACGATATGAAGGTCGGCAAGGCCGCCGGCGTCCCGCCTCTTATGGTCATCGACCGCAACGGAGACCCTCAGGCTCAGGTGGACCTCAAGGGACGTTTCTGCCGCCTCGAGGACCTCGATCCCGACTATGTCAGGGAGCGCGTGAGCCCCGATTACGCCCCTTGGTCCGGCCGTTTCGTCAAGAACGCATACGACCCGTCCCTCGGCCCCGACGACCCGACCCTCGACATCGACCTTTCCGTCATGCTCAAGTCCGAGGGCAAGGCCTTCAAGATTGAAAAGCACGTCCATACATATCCCCACTGCTGGCGTACCGACAAGCCGGTGCTCTATTATCCGCTCAACTCCTGGTTCATCAAGGCTACCGCGGTCCGCGAGCAGATGATGGCCCTTAATGAGCAGATAATGTGGAAACCCGAGGCGACCGGAACCGGCCGTTTCGGAAAATGGCTGGAGAACATCCAGGACTGGAACCTCAGCCGCAGCCGCTACTGGGGCACTCCGCTGCCCATCTGGCGCACCGAGGACGGCAAGGAGGAAATCTGCATCGGCAGTGTCAAGCAGTTGAGCGACGAGATTGAGAAGTCGGTTGCTGCCGGCTTTATGAAGGATAATCCCTACAAGGGCGACTACAAAGAGTTCGACCTGCACCGCCCCTATATCGACAGTGTGGTGCTGGTGTCGCCCAGTGGCAAGAAGATGATGCGCGAGACGGACTTGATTGATGTGTGGTTCGACAGCGGTGCCATGCCTTATGCCCAGATTCACTACATGGGCGAGCAGTTGACCACCGACCAGTTCCCCGCCGACTTTATCGCCGAGGGTGTGGACCAGACACGCGGATGGTTCTACACGTTGCACGCCATTGCCACCATGTGTTTCGACAGCGTGGCGTTCAAGAACGTCATCAGCAACGGTTTGGTGCTCGACAAGAACGGCAACAAGATGTCGAAGCGTTTGGGCAATGCCGTTGACCCCTTTGAGACACTGAAGCAGCAGGGACCCGACGCTACCCGCTGGTATATGATTACCAACAGCCAGCCGTGGGACAACCTCAAGTTTGACGTGGAGGGTGTCGACGAGGTGCGCCGCAAACTGTTTGGCACACTCTACAACACCTATAGCTTCTTTGCCCTCTATGCCAATATCGATGGCTTTGAGTACAAAGAGGCCGACCTGCCTATCGCAGAAAGACCTGAGATAGACCGCTGGATTCTCAGTGAGTTGAATACGTTGGTGAAGACGGTAGACGAAGCCTTTGACGACTACGAGCCCACCCGCGCTGGTCGTGCCATCGCGCAATTTGTCGATGCCAACCTGAGCAACTGGTATGTGCGTCTGTGCCGTCGCCGTTTCTGGAAGGGTGAGATGACTGCCGACAAGGTATCCGCCTACCAGACCCTCTACACCTGCTTGGAAACATTGGCACGCTTGATGTCACCCATCGCTCCCTTCTTCAGTGAGCGGATGTTCCTAGACCTCAACAATGTCACCCACCGCATCGACGCGGCCTCGGTACACCATGTGGCGTTCCCCGATGTGCATGAAGAAATGATTGACAAGGCACTTGAGGAACGTATGCAGCTAGCACAGCAGATATGCTCTATGGGTCTGTCGCTCCGTAAGAAGAGCAACCTGCGTGTGCGTCAGCCGCTCTCTAAGATTATGCTGCCTATGCCCGACGAAGGTTTCCGCCAACAGGTGGAACGTGTGAAGCACCTGATTTGCTCCGAGCTGAACATCAAGGATATTGAGTTTATCGCCCCCGACAACGACATCTTGGTCAAACGTATCAAGCCCAACTTCAAAACTTTGGGTCCCCGTTACGGCAAGATTATGAAGGCCATCAGCAATGAGATACAGGCGTTCTCTCAGCAGCAGATTACTGCCCTGGAAGCAGCCGGCAAATGTGACCTCACCATTGAGGGACAGCCCGTGGAGATACTACTCAGTGATGTGGAGATTGCCACGCAGGACATCCCCGGCTGGGTGGTGGCCAACGAGGGCAGCCTTACGGTGGCATTGGATATCACCGTCACCGACGAACTGAAGGCCGAAGGCATTGCCCGCGAGTTGGTGAACCGCATACAGAATATCCGCAAGGAGGGCTTCGAGGTGACCGACCGCATCAAGGTGGACCTGCTCCACGGCGAGTGGGACGAGGCGGTTCGTGCCCACAAGGACTATATCTGTAATGAGATTCTTTGCACCGAACTCAATTTGGTGGATTCTATTGCCGATGCAGCCCAGCAGACCATTGAAATTATCGACGGCAAGCCTACTCAGATATGGGTGCGGAAATGATAGACAGAATCAAGTCGTTGGCATCAGCCCATGCCGCCACCGTTGTGGAGTGGCGGCGTTGGCTGCACCGCCATCCCGAGTTGAGCCAGCAGGAGCATGGCACCATGGCGTATGTGGCCGAGCGGCTGCGCGACATGAGACTGGAGCCGAAAACCGGCATTGGCAAAACGGGCGTGATGGCCATGATTCGTGGCGGCAAAGACCCCGACGGCTATTGCGTCGCTCTGCGTGCCGACTACGATGCGCTGCCCCTCACCGAGGCTACAGGTCTGCCTTTCGCCTCGGAGAATTCGGGTGTGATGCACGCCTGCGGGCACGACATGCACACCAGCTCGCTGTTGGGTGCCGCTCGGATATTGTGCGACATCCGCGAAGAGCTGAACGGCAGCGTCATGCTCATCTTCGAGCCGTCGGAGGAGATGTACCCCGGCGGTGCCCGCATGATGATGGATGATGGCCTCTTCGACGAGGTGATGCCCAACGAGATTTACTCCTTCCACTGCCTTCCCGAGATGGAGGTGGGACGCATCGGTATGCGTAAGGGTCGTTACATGGCCTCCACCGACGAGCTGTATTGGACCGTGAAGGGCAAAGGCGGGCATGGCGCCACGCCGCATCTGAGCGTTGACCCCATCCTGATAGCCTCCCACATCGTGGTGGCATTGCAGCAGTTGGTCAGCCGCAATGCGGCACCCATGATGCCCACGGTGCTCAGTTTCGGTAAGATAATAGGGGAGGGCCGCACTAACATCATCCCCGACGAGGTGAAGATGGAAGGTATCATCCGCACCTTCGACCCCCAATGGCGACTGGACTGCCACGAGAAGATACGCAAGATGAGCTGCGGCATTGCTGAGAGCATGGGCGGCGAGTGCGACCTCTTCATCGACTATGGCTACCCCCCTGTCATTAACGACGACGACTGCACCCAGCAGGTGCACGACAACGGTGTTGCCTTCCTTGGTGAGGAGAATGTAGATTGGCTCGACCTGCGCATGACGGCTGAGGACTTTGCCTTCTTTGCACAAAAGATACCCGCCTGCTATTTCCGCGTGGGCATCCATGTGCCCGACACCCCCTTCTGCAACCTCCACCGTCCAAACTTGCTAGTCGACGAACGTTCCATGCAGGTGGCCAGTGGCTTCGAGGCATACAACGCCTATATGGCATTGCAAAACCGAATCAAACAGTAGGGGTTAGATATAAACTAAAAACTAAAAGGTAAAAACTAAAAAGTTATTGTTTCTACTTTTTACTTTTCCAAAAATGACAGAAACAATCGATACAACCCAAGAACTTGGCACTAGGAATATAGGTGCGCTGCTGTGGAAATATGCGCTCCCCGCTGTGGTGACGCAGATTATAGCCACCGTCTATAATCTGGTCGACAGCATCTTCTTAGGTCATGCCGAGAATGGTGCGCTAATACTGGCCGCACTGGCCATCACCCTCCCCATCATGAACATCATCCATGCCTTCGGCTCGTTGGTGGGTGCCGGTGCCGGTGCCCGCATGAGCATCGTGCTGGGTAGGAAGGGTGTCCGTTGGGCAGAGCAGATTCTCGGCAACAGCATGTGGCTCACTTTCTTCTTTGGCATACTCTTCGTCTCGGCTGGCTACTTGTTCATGGACCCGATACTGGCAATGTTCGGTGCTTCGGAAATTACCATGCGGCTGGCACATGAGTATATGTCCATCGTGTTGCCTGGTATGTTCCTCACTACCCTGACGTTCAACCTTTCGGGACTTATCCGCGCATCGGGCTATGCCACTAGGTCGATGTGGATACAGGTCAGCGGTGCCGTGATGAACATCATCCTCGATGCCATCTTCATTGTCGGTTTGGGTTGGGGTATCAAGGGTGGAGCCTGGGCCACCACTATTTCCATGGCCTTCTCTGCCATGTTGGCGGTGATGCACTTCGTTTCGCCCAAGTCGTTCATCCACTACAAACGTCACTGCTGGGAACCTAAGATGTACATCGTCAAGAACATCCTTGCTATTGGCATCAGCCCCTTCTCCATGAATGTGGCATCGTGTGCCGTGGTGGCATTGCTCAACACCCAGCTTATCCGCTTCGGTGGCGACTATGCGGTGAGTGCCTATGGTGTGGTCAACCGTATTGCCTTCCTAGTCTTCATGGTGCTGATGGGCATCTGTCAGGGCATGCAGCCCATAGCGGGCTACAACTATGGTGCTGGCCTAAACCATAGGCTTAAAGAAATATACCTGCTTTCGCTCAAATGGAATGTGGGCACGGGTATATTTGGCATGTTGCTCGCCATCTTGGTGCCTCGCACTATGGTGATGATGATGACCAGCGAGGAGGAACTCATCTCCATAGCCATCCCCGCCATGCGCTTTCTTTTGGTCATGGCACCCCTCATCGGTTTCACCGTTACCAACTCTCAGTTTTTCCAGTCCATCGACAAACCCTGGATAGCCATTGTCACCAGCCTCTCACGGCAGGTCATCTTCCTCATACCGTTGATGTACATTGTGCCCGCCTTCATGGTGCATCATGGCTGGAGTGGACTGACGGGCGTGTGGCTGAGCATGACCATCAGCGACGTCTGTGGAGCTTTACTCTCTGGCACGCTGCTATACACCCAGCTCAAGGTATTTCGCCCAGGCTATGTTCCGCCTGTGCGAAAACCCCGCAAAGAACGTGGACCCAAATCGAACTAAATAATATGAAGAAAACAGTTTCCTTCATTGCCTTACTCCTATGTGTCACCATGTTGATGGCACAAGGCGAGCGCAAACGTGTGCTCTTCATCGGCAACAGCTATACCGATGTCAACAACCTTCCCCAGTTGGTGCAAAGGGTGGCAGAGAGTGCTGGCGACGCGTTAGAGTATGAGAGCAACACCCCCGGCGGTTGCACCTTTCAGCAGCATTGCACCAACCGTTCCATGAGCCTTATCCAACAAGGTGGCTGGGATGTGGTAGTGCTTCAAGAACAGAGCCAGCTGCCCTCCTTTCCCCAGTCGCAGGTGGAGGTTGAGGTGTTCCCTTACGCCCAACAATTGGTCAATGCGGTTTATGAGAACAGTCCTGACGGTGAGGCGATGTTCTACATGACTTGGGGTCGCAAGAATGGTGACGATCGTAATGCCCCTTACTTCCCTGTGCTCGGCACTTACGAAGGCATGGACAGCATGCTCTACGAGCGTTACATGTATATGGCACGCGAATACGACGCATCTGTCTGCCCCGTGGGGCGTGTGTGGCGTTATCTCCGTGCAAACAGTCCTGAGATAGAGTTATACCAACCCGACGACAGTCATCCCTCGCTGGCGGGCAGCTATGCCGCCGCCTGCGCCTTCTACACGATGATATTCCACCGCAGTCCGCAGTTCATTTCCTACCAGCCCGAAATCGACGAGCGCACGGCTGCCACCATCCGAGAGGCGGTTCAGCAAGTGGTCTTTGACACCCTCTCCTTCTGGCTCCGACAGTCGGCCGACACCACGCATCACGGCGACACTACGCAGGTGGACACTACCCAAATCGACACCACCCAAATTGACACTACCCAAGTGGGCATACACGACAATCAATTCGCAATTCGCAATTCACAATTCACAGTTTCCCCCAACCCCGCCACCGACCGTGTAACGGTGGTGCTGTCTCAGCCATCGCAGGCATGCGAAGCAATGCTGTGCGACCAGAAAGGCCGCAAGCTCCGTACCGTAACATTGACAGTCTCACAAACTTCTATCTCGTTGTCCGACCTGCCGGGAGGGGTCTATTTGTTGTCGGTTGTTTCGCCAACCTATAAATCCGTCGCGCGTATCGTTAAACAATAAGATATGAAAAGAGTCGTCCTACTTACAACGTTTCTTATAGCCTTCCTAGTGGCGGAGGCGCAGCCGCAGGCTACAAGCACGGGTGCGCAGCGGCCTAAGGTGGGTGTTGCCCTCAGCGGCGGCGGTGCTAAGGGTGCGGCGCATATTGGTGTGCTCAAATATATTGAGGAGATTGGCATTCCTGTCGACTATGTGGCAGGTACGAGCATAGGATCCATCGTTGGAGGATTGTATGCCTTAGGCTATTCACCCGATGAGATGGCGAAGTTGATAGCCGATATGGATTGGGGACTATATATGAGCAATAATGTTGACCGTAAGTATATGTCTTCTGAGCGTCGGGAGTTCAATAACAGCTATAGACTATCAGTGCCTTTTGGAACAAGTGGACTTCAAATGAAATCGCGCCGTCTGATTTCAACGCTGCCGAGCGGTGTTATCAAAGGTGCCAGCCTCATCAACCTGTTCAGTACGCTCAGCATTGGCTACAGCGACTCTATCGACTTCAATACACTGCCCATTCCCTTTGCCTGTGTTGCAACCGATATTCGGAATGGCGACTCGGTGGTGCTGCACAGCGGTGTCTTTGCTAAGGCAATACGCGCCAGCATGGCGATTCCGGTTCTATTCTCGCCGATAGAATGGGATGGTCATTTGCTTGTAGACGGTGGGTTAGTGAACAACTTTCCTGTGGATGTCTGTCTTGACATGGGTGCTGACTTCGTGATTGGTGTGGATGTCATTAATGCCTTGATGGATAGTATTGACGTTCTTCTTCCCTTGCCTCGACAGTTGTCTCAATACCTAATAATGTCAGTGACTAGCGGCCATAGCAAGCATCGCGAATTATGCGATCTTTATATGCATCCCGACGTATCGGGCTACAGCATGATGAGTTTCTCCACTAGTGCCATCGACACGCTGGTGCGTCGTGGCTATGAGTGTGCCCGTGCCCACCACGACGAACTGATGGCTTTGAAACAGCGTTTGGAATCCTACGGTCCCTGTGGGAGAACCCTACAGGCTCCCCGTGCTCGCTTACTTACCGAGCAAGATACCTTTGTGTTGGCAGCGGTAGAGTATAAGGGAGTCGGCCCTGAAGAATGTAACTGGCTGGAACGGAAAGATGGTCTCGACAATGGCACCGCTATCACCATTAAGGATATTGAACGCGCCATCGGCATTCTCAACGGCACAGGTGCCTATTCCACTATTACCTATACTATTTATGAGACTGATGATAATAGTCAGGTTTACACTGATGCAATGGGACGCGAGTCGTACCGGCTTGTAGTCTCCTTGGAGTACGCCGAGCCACACCTCTTCGCCGTCGGCTTTCGCTATGACTCAGAAGAAAGCGCATCAGTGCTCTTTCATGCTGGATGGAACGAACGTCGTCTCAATGGTTTTAAAATAGGCATGGATGTGAACTTGAACTACAACTTCCGTTCTAGGGTTCGAGCCTCTTGGTGTGGCTTGGGTGTTGGTGATGTGACATTTGACTATAGGTATCACAACAGTAGCCTCGGCATAAATTATTATGATTCCATTTCTCTTTTAGGCCGTCGCATCGACCATCATAACTTCAGCCTATATATCTCTGAGTTCCACATGCTCGACTTCAGTTTCGCTTTTGGTATTGACGAAGACTTCTATTCCAATCGTAGCGGTTTTTCGCTCAACAATATGCTTTATGATGGCATCTTCCATTTGGAACGTACCGATAATTTTCTCGGTGTATTCCTTCGTGGCCGTTATGATAACCTCGACAATGCCTATTTCGCTACCAAGGGAGTATATGCAACAGGTGGTGCCAGTTGGAGAAAGAACAACAAACTCCTTTTTCGTGATGTTGACTCAGGTTTTGTGGCTGTCGACTTCGCTATTCAGTCTTACCTCTCGCCTACGTCACGTTTCACTCTCATCCCTCAGGCCTCTGCCCGTATGGTGTTGGGCAACAACCCAGGATGGTATGACAACCTTGTTGGCGGTACCCTTCCAGGACGTTATCTAGACCATCAGCTTGCCTTTGTGGGACTTATTAGTCTATTGCATGTTGACGACATGGCGGGCATACTACGTCTGGATCTCCGCTACAAATTGATCGACAAGTTCTATCTTTATCTGCTCACTAACCACATGGTCTCATTTAACAAAATGGATCCTATTAGCACAATTCGTACAACTTTCGGCACGGCCCTACGCATGGCCTATGATTCCCCTATAGGCCCAGTGTCAGTCGATCTTCATTGGAACGATTTTATCCGTCACTTGGGTGCTTATGTCAATATTGGATATGTTTTTTGATAAAATGGCAGACAATAGTATATTTGGACTCTGTTAGAGAGTCTATGTTTTATATGGACTAGTACTATAAATATGTCAATGGGTACAAGGCAATCTATTGCAGTTCTTATAGTTAAATTGTGTCAGAACATGCCTTTCCATGAACTAATATTTCTTTAATTCCATATTTTCTGTCGTAGTTGTATTGGCAGATGGTTTTTTTGCATGAATACAATAAAGGCGGCACTTTTGCGTTTTGATAATACAATTGAAATATGATATGAAGAAAAAACTATCCTTTCTCCTTTTGCTCAGTACCTTTTTTGTGGCGACGGCGCAGCCGCAGGCAACCAATACGGGCCATCAGCGTCCCAAGGTGGGTGTTGCCCTCAGCGGCGGCGGTGCCAAGGGTGCGGCGCATATCGGCGTGCTGAAATATATGGAGGAGATAGGCATCCCTGTCGACTATGTGGCAGGCACCAGCATGGGCTCTATCATCGGCGGACTGTATGCCCTGGGCTATTCGCCCGACGAGATGGCGAAGCTGATTGCCGCCATGGACTGGGGACTGTACATGAGCAACAACGTTGATAGGCAGTACATGTCGTCCGAGCGTCGCGAGTTCAGCAGCGTCTACCTGCTCTCGGTACCTTTCGGCACAGGCGAGTTCAAAGAGAAGTCGCGCAGTCTTATCTCCACGCTGCCGAGCGGTGTCATCAACGGTGCCAGCCTCATCAACCTGTTCAGCATGCTAAGCATTGGCTACAACGACTCTATCGACTTCAACACCCTGCCCATCCCCTTTGCCTGCGTCGCCACCGACATCGTCAATGGCGACTCGGTGGTGTTGCACAACGGTGTTTTTGCCAAGGCCATACGTTCCAGCATGGCCATTCCGGGTGTCTTTTCCCCAGTGGAATGGGAGGGACATCTCCTGGCGGACGGCGGGTTGGTAGACAATTTCCCTGTGGATGTCTGCCTCGGTATGGGTGCCGACCTTGTAATTGGTGTGGATCTTGCCGACTCGTTGGCAGGCAACATCGACGACCTGCGGTCGCTGCCCCAACAGCTTTCGCAATATCTGAGCATTGCGGTGACTAACGACCACAACAAGCATAGCGACCTCTGCGACATTTATATGCATCCCGACGTGTCGGGCTACAATATGTTGAGTTTCTCCGCCAGTGCCATCGACACATTGGTGCGTCGCGGTTACGAGTGTGCCCGTGCCCACCATAAAGAACTAGTGGCATTGAAGGAGCGTCTGGAGTCTTACGGTCCCTGCGGGAAAACACTGCAGGCTCCCCGTGCCCGATTGTTGACGGAGCAGGACACTTTTGTGTTGGCAGAAGTGGAGTATCGGGGTGTGGGCCCGGAAGAGCGCAACTGGCTGGAACGCAAAGATGGTCTCGACAATGGCACCGCCATTACCATCAAGGATATTGAGAGTGCCATCGGCATCATCAACGGCACTGGAGTCTATTCCACCATCACCTACACTATTTATGAAACCGATGAGGAGTTTTGGATCAACAACCATGTCTATACCGATGCCGTGGGGCGCGAGTCATATAGACTTGTCGTCTCTGTAGAGTACGCCGAGCCGCACCTCTTCGCCGTGGGCTTTCGCTATGATTCTGAGGAGAGCGCGTCGCTGCTCTTCCATGCCGGATGGAACGAACGCCGCCTCAATGGTTTCAAGTTGGGCATGGATGTGAACTTAAACTACAACTTCCGTTTCGGAGCCCGCGCCTCGTGGTGTGGTCTCGGACTGGGCGATCTGACTTTGGGCTACAGGTATCACAACTGCAGCCTCAGCATCAACTATTACGATTCCATTTCCCTCCTAGGTCGTCGCATCGACCATCACAACATCAGCCTCTACGTCTCCGAGTTCCATCTCCTCGACTTCAGTTTCGCTTTTGGCATCGACGAGGACTTCTACTCCAATCGCAACAGCTTTTCGCTCAATAATATGCTCTACGACGGCCTCTTCCATTTCGACCATACCGAGAATTTCCTCGGCATTTTCTTCCATGGCCGTTACGACAACCTCGACAATGCCTATTTCGCCACCAAGGGCGTATATGCCACTGGCGGTGCCAGTTGGCGCAAGAACAACAAGCACCTCTTCCGCGACATCGACTCTGGTTTTGTGGCCATAGACTTCAACTTCCAGTCCTACCTCTCGCCCTCGTCGAGTTTCACACTCATCCCGCAGGCTTCTGCCCGTATGGTGCTGGGCAACAACTCGGGCTGGTACGACAACCTCGTGGGCGGCACCCTGTCGGGGCGCTATCTCGACCACCAGCTTGCCTTTGTCGGACTTATCCATCCGCTGCATGTCAATGATATGGCTGCCATCCTGCGTCTCGACCTGCGCTATAACATCTACAGCAAGTTCTATCTCTACCTAATGACCAACTATCTCGTCTCCTTCGACGAGATGGAACCGCTCGACACGTGGAAAGGCACATTCGGCACCGCCTTCCGTGTGGCCTACGACTCGCCTATCGGGCCCGTCTCCGTCGACTTCCATTGGAACGACTTCACCCGCCGTCTAGGTGCCTACCTCAACATCGGTTTTGTCTTCTAACCCCCTATCTCCTCTATCATAATCTATTCTATCCAAAATGCCCTCAACAATAATAGAAAATACCTTCGGCATCCCCGCCACCGCCGACCGCTATCTGGCAGTCAGCCATGAGGATGAGCTGCGTGCCCTGCTTGCAGACCCAGCATTGGTGGAAAAACCCTGTCTTATCCTCGGGGGGGGGAGTAACATGGTCTTCACCCAACATTTCCCAGGCACAATACTGCATCTTGAAAACAAAGGTATACGTCTTGTCGACGAGCAGTCCCACTCCGACGACCTCCTTGTCGAGGCCGCCGCAGGCGAGGTGTGGGACGACTTTGTACGCCACTGCATAGCCCACGGCTGGCATGGTGCCGAAAACCTAGTTGCCATCCCCGGCACCGTGGGTGCCGCCCCGGTGCAGAACGTGGGTGCCTACGGATTGGAGGCTAAGGACATCATCCATAGCGTCCGCGCCTTTGAGGTGGGTACGAGCTGTGAACGTATCTTCCGCAACGAGGAGTGCCGTTTCGCCTATCGTAGCAGCATCTTCAAGCAGGAACTGAAAGGCCGCTATGTGGTGTGGTCGGTCACCTTCCGTCTGCACAGAACATTCGTCCCCAACATCCGCTATCAGGCTCTCACCGACGCATTGGCGGCGGCAGGCATCGCCAACCCCACTCCGCAGCAACTGGCCGACACCATCGCCGAGGTGCGCTGGAGCAAGCTCCCTCGTCCCGAAGTGATGGGCAGTGCGGGCAGTTTCTTCAAAAACCCCGTTGTCACCGCCGACCATTACGAACGTCTCAAAGCCGAATACCCCGACCTCGTGGCCTATCCTGTGCCAGATGGCTACAAGCTGGCGGCGGGCTGGCTCATTGAGCGTGCCGGATGGAAAGGTCGCAACAAGGGCCGCTGCGGTGTCTACGCCAAGCAGGCACTGGTGCTGGTCAACCTCGGTGGCTGCACGGGTGCCGATGTCGTGGCCCTCGCCGATGCCATCACTGCCGACATACGGGTCCGTTTCGGTGTAACTCTTGAAAAAGAAGCCATTATTGTTTAATGTGTGAATGTGTTAGTAATTCTCATTTTTTAATTTTCAACTTTCAACTTATATGCCCCACAATCCTGAAATCTTCTGGACATGGTTCCAGTCCAACAGCGAGCGGCTGACCATGCTCAACGATATTTCCGATGACGAGCGTCAGCAACTCCTCGACGACATGCAGCGTCAGCTCGACACCTATTGTGAAGGCCTCACTTTCGAGATTGGCGAGCAAACCGCGCAAGGCCGCACGTTGACCATCAGTGCCGAAGGCGACTTCGACATCTTCCGCTATGTGGTGGAACTGACCGACAGCGCACCCGATGTCGACTGGTGGGAGTTCGTCCCCTTCAAGCAACCCAAGGGCAAGGGCCTCAAGGTGCTGTTCGACAAGTACCGTTTCGAGACGGCCAAGATGGCTTTCCAGCAGCTCGAGAGTGACGAGGAGCCCGACATCATCGGCCTCCGCATCGCGCTGCCCAACCTGCCGCCCGACTATCGCCCCTCCGCCGACCCCGACGAGGACGACGACCTCCTGGTCGGTGTCTATGTCACCATCGAGGCTCTCATCGGCGAGTTCGACTGCACCACCCTCGTCGGCTATGTCGAAATCTGCCCCATGCCCAAAGAGCCTTTCAAAGAGGGCTTTCGCCCTCTCGACGACCTGCACGAGTTTGTCGAATGGTTCAAAAGTAGTCGCGAGAAATAGTTTTTTACCGCGTATATGAAAAAAAGTTCGTATCTTTGCAGTCGAATATAAACTAATCGTTCTTACAATAGTACTATTATAATGAGCAAAGTAGACGTTCTTCTGGGTCTCCAATGGGGAGACGAGGGAAAGGGCAAAATAGTTGATGTACTGACTCCTGACTATGATGTTGTGGCGCGTTTCCAAGGTGGCCCCAACGCAGGGCATACCCTTGAATTCAACGGCATCAAGCACGTGCTGCATATCATTCCTTCAGGCATTTTCCATGCCGAGAAACTGAATGTCATTGGCAATGGTGTCTTGATTGAGCCCTGCATTTTCCAAAAAGAAATATCCGACTTGGCAGAGAAAGGTGTCGATGCCACCAAGAACCTGTACATCTCCAAAAAGGCGCATCTTATCCTGCCGTCGCACCGTATGCTCGATGCCGCCAACGAGCAGGCCAAGGGCAACGCCAAGATAGGCTCCACCCTCAAGGGCATCGGCCCCGCCTACACCGACAAGATTGCACGCACCGGTCTCCGTGTCGGCGACATCATGGAATTCGACTTCCGCGAGAAATACGAGCTCCTCAAGTGCCAGCACCTCCAGCTGGCGCACACGCTCAACTTCGACATCGCCGACTTCCGCATCGACGGCTGGGCCATTGACGAATACGAGCGCATGTGGCTCGCCTCGCTCGAGACGCTCAAGAAGTTCAACCTCATCAACAGCGAGTATTTCATCAACCGTTGCCTCGACGAAGGCAAACGCGTTTTGGCCGAGGGCGCACAGGGCTCCATGCTCGACATCGACTTCGGCTCCTATCCCTTTGTCACCTCCTCCAGCACCATCACGGCGGGTGTCTGCTCCGGCCTCGGCGTGGCTCCCTCGCGCATCGGTCGCGTCATGGGCATCTGCAAGGCCTACTGCACCCGTGTGGGCGCAGGTCCTTTCCCCACCGAGCTCTTCGACGACACTGGCAAAACCCTCTGCGAGCTGGGCCACGAATACGGCGCCACCACTGGCCGTCCCCGTCGCTGCGGTTGGATCGACATCCCAGCCCTCCGCTATGCCTGCATGCTCAACGGTGTCACCGACCTCTTCGTCACCAAGCCCGATGTGATGAACGACTTCGACGAGGTGAAGATGTGCCTCAACTATGGCATCAACGGCGAACTGACCGACCAGATACCCTTCGAGTTCAACGAGGTGGAAATCAAGCCGCAACTCGTCTCCTATCCTGGTTGGAAACAAAGCCTTGCGGGCATCGACAGCTACGATGCCCTTCCCCAGCCGTTGCTCCACTATCTGGACGAACTGGAACGCGTCACCGGTATCCCCGTCAAGGCTGTCTCCATCAGCCCCGACCGCAAAGATGTGCTTTTCAAACATAAAAAATATTAAAAAGGCAATATTTTAACAACACCCGCGTTTCTTAGGACAAAAAATAAAGTAAGAGTTTAGGGTTTAAAGTTTAAGGTTTTAAGTCTAATCCGGCACAACAAATTTTAAACATTGAGCAATAAACATTAAACAATAAACACTAAACATTAAACAATAATAAATCGAGATGAAAAAAGTTGTTCTTTTCCTCCTCATTGCGCTGCCCCTCCTGTCGGTAGCCCAGAACAAGATCAAGGAAACCCAGGTTCCCAAGTCCGTTCTGATTTCTTTGGACAAGAAATACGACTCCTACAAGGTCAAGACCTGGTACCAGTCGCCCGGACAGTATATTGCCGAGTTCGTCTACGACGGTCAGAAAGGTCGCGCCTACTTCACCCACAACGGCGACTGGCAGTATAGTTCCTTCCCCACCAAGCAGGAAGACTGCCCCACGGCCATGAACCGCTATTTCGTTGACAACTATCCCGGCTACCGCATCCGCTCCATCGACTATGTCGAGCAGATGGACGGCGATGTCTACTACCGCATGATGATTGTCAAGACCGGTGTCGGCTACGACGACAACGAGCTCATCTTCGACCCCCGCGGGCGACTGCAGAAGAGCAATGCCCCCGACCCCGATGCCGTCAAGCGCGAGTACTACACCCTCAACAACCCCGACAGCGACGTGGATGACGACCACCTGCGCAACCTCAAGAGCAACAAGGGCGGCAAACGCCCCTCTCCCGTCGAGGATGTGCCTGAAACGGTGCCAGTCGACACCACAGATGCCATCACCGCCAACTTCAACAAGATTTGTCCTCCCTCCAAGGTCGTCGAGGGTCCCGAATGGGTCTCCCGCAACCCCGGCATGGTCGTGGCCTACTACATCAACCGTCAGGGCGTTGAGATGGAAGAAGTCTACGATGTCGCCACCGAGAGCCACATCATGTCTGGCAAGGTGCTCGACAAAGACCACTACACCGCCGCCATCGTCAAATACATCGCCGAGAAGTTCAAAGGCGAGAAGTACAAGATCGAGCGCATGATAGTCTACACCTACGACTCCAAGTGGCGTGTCGACGGCAAGAAACCCAAGCCCTACACCTACGTCGTCGTAAGCCAGAAGGTCAAAGGCCTTGGCAACAAACTCCGCTACACCCGCATGGAGTTCGATGCCTCGGGAGCCTTCACCAATCTCCTCACCCAGCCCATCGACAAGAACGATATTCAATAATATAACTTCAAAATCGAAAAGAGTAGAGGTTAGGGGTTAGAAGTTAGAGGGTGCGACAGCCACTCTCAACACTAACCCCTAACCTCTAATCCTTTAATCTCTATTTCCATTTTTCAATTCCCGTCGCGTCAGCCCGTCCCCGCTTGAGAGGGGTGGCCGAAAGCCGGGGTATGTAAAAAACTCAATTCTCAATTCCATGAACTTCCCCTCCTGCATCTATGGCCCGCCCGAAATGCTTTTTGAACGAAAGCGGGCTGCCGAGCGTGGTCGCAAGCCTGTCGAAGTGGTCGCCGCCATCATCCGCGATGGCGCTGCTATCCTTGCCACCCAGCGTGGCTACGGCAAGTGGCGTGGCTGGTGGGAATTCCCTGGCGGCAAGGTGCAGGAAGGCGAAAGCCGCGAGGAGGCCCTCGTCCGCGAAATCAAAGAGGAACTCGATGCAGCCATCGTTATCGACCGCTTCCACACCACCGTCGACTACGACTACCCCGACTTCCACCTCACCATGCACTGCTATCTCTGCCATCTCGCCGACGGACACTATCAGCTAAAAGAGCATGCCGATGCCCGCTGGCTCACTGCCGACACTATCAATACGGTGCAGTGGCTCCCCGCCGACCAAGACCTGGTAGCGGGACTCTTCCCTCAAGAGGCAGGGGCATCATAGCCGACGGATGGTGATGTGGGCATTGCCGCTTATTTCTGCCCTCCCGTGGTCGACCTCATACCCGTGGTAGTCGGTGGTATGTCCGTTGACCATCCCCGTTATGGGTGCCTCGTAGTAGGTGCTGTCTGCATTCAGGGTGATTTGAGGGTGGTTCAACACCATGCTAAGTTCCCCACCGAACGTCAGGCCGTCCATTATCCCGACGCTGACGCTATAACGGAGAGTTTCGGTTTGAGGCTGGAAGAGCAGCACGCCCAAAGTGTCGTTGATCGCGCCACTCCCCGACATGACGCTGCCGGTGGCCGTCACGGTGTAGTTGTCGCCCGCCAGCTGCACGGTCATGGTGTCGCGCAGGTCTATCCTCGAATTTGCTGTGCGATACCACTCGAATTCATACGGGGCAGCTATCTTCACCTCATACTTCCCCACATAGACGGTTGCGTCAATTTTCTCTTTCCCGCACGAGGCGAGCAACAAAACTCCTAGAAATAGTGTTAAACTAATCTTTTTCATAGGGTAAAATCTTTTTCGTGTTCTTGATTGGTTTTGCAAAAATACAAATTTATTTTTAATATTTATCATCAGTTTTCAATTTTTTCGTATCTTTGCAATCTCAATCGTCAACGAAGTTTTGCTAGATGTGATTGAGCACCATGCGGATATGGCGTAATTGGTAGCCGCGCTAGACTTAGGATCTAGTGGCGAAAGCCGTAACGGTTCGAGTCCGTTTATCCGCACAATTGGTTCCCAGAGGACCAGTTGTTTCATTTTAAGGGTTATTAAGAGAAAGGCAGAAGCGTGCTTCTGCTTTTTTCGTTTTCCACCTCGCCCCCATCCGCCGTCGTCCAGACTTAGAAGCTGTTTAAATTTGATTGATGAAGTTTATTATGGACATGAACGAGCAGGTTTTTCTTCTTTTCGATTGCGCAATGGGGTTCCATTGTAATTGAGAAAAGAAGAAAAAGATGCCGTCCAGGTGCTTTAAGAAAATCATTGATTAAATTTAAACAGTTTCTTACACCTACATCCCTTTTTTCCCCGCCTGCCTCCCGACATCCGCCGACTTTCAAAAGATCGTTCATCGGTCGTTCTTTGCCCTATCAGCCTTGAAGAGCCTCCCAATCGGTAGAAATCGGTACAAATCAGTAGGAATCCGTAAGAAGCGGTAGGATGCGGTAAGGGGGCGGAAAATTGTGCGTACTTTTGCACGCGGATTGAAAAAAATGTATTAAAAAAAATGTTTGTAAAAAAATGTATAGTAAAAAATGTATATTTGCATTTCTAACTATTGTGGTAATTGTATAGTAATTGCTTGAAAAATAAGGGGTTGTATATTTATAATTGAATGTAAAGAAAATAGTAGCACAAATATTGTTTTTTGCCAGTTTTGTCCTGCTGGGGGCATGCTGTATGGGCAGACGGGCTATCTGTATAAAAATAGCATTAACGGATGGCAAGACAAGATTCGATACCACAAGAATAGTGGGAACTACATCACCTATTCATGGGGCGGGGGCGGTACAGAGAACCATTTTGCCATAACAGACATACATAGTAATATGGTTGATGCTCATGTTGCAAGTGGGTATTTTGTACAAGATTTCGAGGTGCTTCTCAAATGCGTATAATTGCGCCAACTAATTAATTACAACGTTATAAAAAATGATGTCTGTGTGCACAAGGAGGACGTATGCCTGTCGAATGTGGTGGGCTGGATTGCTTTGAACTTTATTCTAAATATGGAACCTGTGATATATGGAGAAAATAACAATTTGATGTCCCATTAAAAGAAGTGTGATTATGAAAAAGATTGCAATGGTAGCAGTAGTGACGGTGGTTCTGTTAGCGGGAATGCAGCATGTGCGGGCGCAGCGGCCGGTGGGGGGACACGACTGTTGGGGCGGAGCCGACGTATATGTACTACATCTATGACTGGTGGCGGTGCGCCAACCACGAAGCGGAGGCTCCGCAGTGGTATGCAATATCGGGTATTTATGAGCCGTTGTTTTATGCAGCATATTTACACAGCGATAGCGTGGCGAGGAGCTACTCAGAGGCAGGGCCGAGACCGGATATATAAAGCTCTGATGCTTGGGGTACGATCTCTGATTGGTGTAACTATTCTGCAGGTAACGACATCAGAGGTGTGCAGATGGTGACGGACCGCCCCATCGAAATTGTAGGCGTGGCGGCTTGCGCACACGCACAACAGCCCCACGACACGACCCTCTCGTGGTATCTCTATGAGTTGCACATGCCGGAGGCCTATAATCCCAGACATATCTTCCCCAACCTATAGATGGATGGTACGATGCTGTAATGTCCCCTGTCATCTTTCCCATTATCGACCCGGAGTTTGACACGGTGCTGTGCGACGCGGTGAGCGACGTGCGGCTGGTCGAGGCGACGGACACGACGCTGACGCTGGCGTGGAACGGGGGCAACGACGTGCAGTGGGAGGTGCAGTATATGGAGGTGAACGGCTGGGACGTGCTGACGGAGACGACGAACGTGCCGATGGTGACGCTGACGGGTCTGCGGGAGCGGACGAACTATGTGGCGCGGGTGCGCGGCATGTGCGAGTGGGACACGGAGTACGGCACATGGAGCGAGTGGCTGGACGTGTACACGGGCGCGCACCACGACGGCCCGCCCCAGACGATAGGGAACTTGGGCCGCTTCACGCAGATGATGCCCAACCCGGTGAGGGGGAAGGTGACGGTGCTGTCGAGCTACAGGCTGAGCCGCGTGGTGGTGTACGACCTGAAGGGCAACGCGGTGCTGGAGCAGGAGGCGGATACATACCCCGGTCTTCGACCACCCTTCTCAAGAGGGGACAGCTTGACGACCACCTTCGACGTGAGCGCGTTGGCGAAGGGGGTGTATGTGGTGGACATCCACACGCCCGCTGGCATCGCCACGAAACGGCTGGTGGTGGAGTAGTTGAGAATTGAGAATTGAAAATTAGACATCCCCCCCGCTTTGCGGTACCCCTCTAGAACATACCCCAGCCTAGCGGCCACCCCTCTTACATATCCCCGACCTTACGGCGTACCCTTTTATACATACCCCGCCACTGCGTGGCACCCCTCTAAAGAGGGGAGGGCTGCCTCATGACGCTATTATCTTTCAATTTTTTATTTCTGATTTTCAATTTTCACCTTTCACCTTCGACCTTTCAATTCTCAAATTGAGACAAATTTGGGTTGGGTATACAATATTCGGATGCTTTTCGCGTTATTGGTTGTTGCATGAAAAAGTGTCTGACTATATTGTTGCTGCTATTGCTGGCGCTGCCGATGCGCGCAAGCTATCTGCTGGTGCCAATGGACGAGGTGCAGAAAAACCACCTGAAGGCCTATGGCATAGCCTATTGGGCGTTGGAGCGCGAGGTGGAGGTGACGTGGCTGCTGAACTACCGTGGGGGCAGCTTTATGATGAAGTATGCCGACCTGCTGGAGAAGGAGTGCCGGCTGCGTGGCGTGACTGCCGAGGTGATTGCCGACGGGCAGTCGAGTGCAATATTGTCGGAGATTGCCGACCCCGGGGTGAACATGGACGCGGTGAAGTTGCAGAAGGCTCCGAAGATAGCGGTCTATTCGCCTAAGAACAAGCTGCCGTGGGACGATGCGGTGACGCTGGTGCTGACTTACGCGGAGATACCGTACGACGTGGTGTATGACGAGGAGGTGGTGGCGGGTGTGCTGCCCACCTACGACTGGCTGCACCTGCATCACGAGGATTTCACGGGGCAGTATGGCAAGTTTTGGGGCAATTACCGCAACCAGCAGTGGTATATAGAGGATGTGCGGCAGCAGGAGGCGACGGCCAACAGGCTGGGCTACGCCAAGGTAAGCCAGTTGAAGCTGGCGGTGGCGCACAAGATACGCGACTTTGTGATGGGCGGGGGGTTCCTGTTTGCCATGTGCTCGGCACCAGACAGCTACGACGTGGCACTGGCGGCGGAGAATGTGGACATCTGCGACGTGATGTTCGACGGCGACCCCATGCAGCCCGACGCGCAGGGCCAGCTGGACTATAACAAGACGTTTGCCTTTAAGAATTTCAGACTCAGCACTAACCCATACGAGTATGAGATTTCGACCATCGACGTGGACGACCGCTCGCGTCAGAAGGCGGTGAATGAGAAGAACGACTTCTTCACCCTCTTCGAGTTCTCGGCCAAGTGGGACTGGGTGCCTACCATGCTGACACAAAATCACACCCGTGTGATTCACGGCTTTATGGGACAGACGACGGCATTTCGCAAGGAGTGCGTGAAGTCGTCGGCCGTCGTCCTTGGTGAGAACAAGGCACTGAATGAGGTGCGCTACCTGCACGGCGAGTATGGCAAGGGGACGTGGACGTTCCTCGGAGGGCACGACCCCGAGGACTACCGCCACTTTGTGGGCGACCCACCCACCGACCTTTCGCTCTTCCCCAATTCGCCGGGATACAGGCTGATATTGAACAACGTCCTTTTCCCCGCCGCCAAGAAAGAGAAACATAAGACTTGATTTAAATTGAGAATTGAAATAGGAAGGACATACCCCGCCGCTATCGCGGCACCCCTCTCAAAAGGGGATGGCTGCCGCACTTAAACTTAAAACATTAAACCTTAATGCAACGATATATAACCATACTGTTCTTGCTTGCCAGCCTTTCTGCGTCGGCGCAGAAGTGGACCAACTATACCGAGAAAAATTCGGGACTGATAGGCAACAACATTCTTGCCGTGACGGCCGACAACCGCGGCAACTTGTGGATAGGTTCGACACAGGGACTGAATAAGTTCAAAGACGGGCAGTGGACCGACTATGCCGACTTTAACGAGAAGTTGAAGAACCAGTTTGTCAACTGTCTGGTGGTGGAGGGCAACACCCTATGGATTGGCACCGACGACTATGGGGTGATAGAGTTCAACGGCAACCGCTGGTTTGAACACGCCGAAGAGACACACCGCCTCAACATGAAGTATATCCGCGACATAGCCGTGGACCATGTGGGCGTGAAATGGATTGGGGTGACGTTGAGCGGCTTTGTGCAATACGACGGGGTGAACTGGAACAAGTATACCGCCTCAGACTCGGAGCTGCTGAGCGACTTTATCCTCTGCGTGGTGATAGACAACCGCGACCGCAAGTGGATTGGCACCAACGACGGACTGTGTGTCTTCGACGGGCGGCGGTGGATTTCGTACACGACGAAGAATTCGAAGATACCGCACAATATTGTCCTCTCCCTTGCCATCGACAAGGCGGGCGTGAAGTGGATTGGCACGTTGGAAGGGCTGTGCCGTTTCGACGGCGAGACGTGGAAGATTTTCAACACCGACAACTGCCCTATCCCTGGAAACCAGATTAACGACTTGGCCTTCGACCGCGAGGGGCATCTGTGGATGGCCACCGACGGCGGGGTGGCGGTGACGGACTGCGAAGGGAAATGGGACACCTTCCGTGCTGGGGACCAGCTGCCTAGGTGTATGTTCCAAAATGTTGCCATTGATCGCAGTGGCAACATCTGGTTTGGCACCGACGACAAGGGCCTTTGGTGTCTGTCGGGCTATCAGATGAAGAAACAGGAGGAGCCTTTTGCCCAAAACTCGGAAAACTCAGACCACTCCGACAATTCAGTAATCTCCGACCCCTCCACCCCCTCAAAAGCCTCTCCGAAAACAGGAAAAGACAATGCACCCTCCGCCGAGGAGGAACGCATCAAACTCACTCCCAACCTGGAGGAGGGCTATATCACTATCACCATGAACAGCCCGCAGGCTGAAGTGACCTTTATCAACTCCAAGGGCGAGAAGGTGCGCACTGTGCCCAAATACCAGAACGGCGGGCACATCAACATTGCCAAGATGAAGAAGGGAACCTACACCGTCAGGGTGAAGACCGCGTCGGGTACCCGTTCTGTCAAATTTACGCTGAAATAAAAAGATAAAACACATTAATAACATGAAAAAGATTACAACTCTTTTCCTTCTTTTGAGCATGGCCCTGATGGGTTTTGCGCAGATACAGGATCCCGTGAAATGGACCTATTCGGTCAAGGACCTCAACGAGTCGCAGTCGGAACTGGTGTTTACCGCCAACTTGGATGCTGGCTGGCACCTCTATTCGCAGTACACCGACCCCGCAGGTCCCATAGCCATCTATTTCGAGTTCACCCCTACGAAGGACTACAAGCTCATTGGCAAGGTGCAGGAGCCCAAGCCCCACGAGGAGTACGACAACGACTTTAAGTGCACCGTCCGCTCGTTCAGCGGCAAGGTGGTGTTCCGCCAAAAGATTGAACGGTTGACCGACAAGAATTTTAAGGTGAACGGCACTTTCGGCTACCAGCTCTGCAACGACGGCAGCTGCATCGCCCCCGACGACCGCGACTTCACCTTCTCTGTCAAAGGGGCAAAGCTATCTCCGGCCGACAGCGAAATGGTGGTGAACTTCAACCACTTGGACGATGGTGGTGCGTTGTTCCCCGATGCCGACACGCCTGAAGAGGTGCAAGAGGGCGAGCCCACAGTCGACACCTCCGCTGCCCTAGTGGCTGAAACGGAGGAGGCTCCCGCCGAAAAGAAGGGACAGTCGCTCATCGTGGTATTCCTCTGGGCTTTGCTGGGTGGTATCCTCACCATGTTTACCCCCTGCGTGTTCCCCATGATACCGATGACGGTCAACTTCTTCATGAACTCCACCGACGACAAGCGCGCTTCGCGCCGTCAGGCTTGGTTCTTCGGCTTCTCTATCGTGTTCCTGTTTGCAGTGCTGGGTGCCATCCTCACGTTGGTGTTTGGCCCCGAGGCACTATACTTTATTGGCACGCACTGGGTGCCCAACCTCATCTTCTTTGTTATCTTCCTCATCTTCTCGCTCAGCTTCTTCGGTCTGTTTGAAATCAAGATGCCCGAGAGATGGATTAATAAGTCCGATGAGCAGGCCGACAAGGGCGGTCTGTTGGCTCCCTTCTTCATCGCCCTCACCACCGTGCTGGTCTCCTTCAGCTGCACGGGTCCCATCCTGGGTGCCGCGTTGGTCAGCCTCTCCACCAGCACCACCGACCGCTGGGTGTCGCTTATCACCATGCTGGGCTTTGGCATCGGCTTTGCAGCCCCCTTCACACTTTTGGCGATGTTCCCCTCGGTGCTGAAGAATATGAAGTCGGGTGGCTGGCTCAATACCGTCAAGGTGGTCTTTGCCTTCCTCGAGCTCGCCTTCGGTCTCAAGTTCCTCTCGATGGCCGACCTCTACTGCAACTGGGGTCTGCTGGACCGCGAGACTTATCTTGCCCTATGGATTGTCATCTTTGGCCTCATGGGCTTCTATCTGTTGGGCAAGCTCAAGTTCAAGGGCGACGAGGATTTGCAGCACATCGGTGTCGTGCGTCTCTTCCTTGCCATCCTCGATTTGGCCTTTGTGGTCTATATGGTTCCAGGGCTCTGGGGTGCGCCGCTGAAGGCCATCTCAGGATTTATCCCGCCCATGGAGACGCAGGACTTTAACATCGAGCGCAGCATTGAGGAGCATGCCGGAACTATCGCCATTCAGCCGGGTATGGCAGTGGACGACCTCGGTGCACGTAAGTATGCCGACAAGCTGCACATGCCCACGGGGTTCAACGGTTTCTTTGACCTCAACGAGGCCAAGGAGTATGCCAAGAAGGTGGGCAAGCCTATCTTCATCGATTTCACGGGCAAGACCTGCGCCAATTGTCGCGAGATGGAACACTATGTGTGGGCTGACAAGGAGGTGAAGGATATCCTCACCACTAAGTTTGTCATGTGTGGTCTTTATGTAGACGAGAACACCATCGACCTGCCCGAAGACGAATGGGTTACGGACGAGAAGGGCAAGGTGCTGAAGACCCTCGGCCGTCGCAACCTTTACTATGAGAAGAGTATGTACAACATGAACGCCCAGCCGTACTATGTCATTATCGACGGAGTCGGCAATGTGTTGACCAAGGAGAACTATAAGTACGACCGCGACGTGCAGAAATTCATCGCCTACCTCAACGAGGGCCTGAGTAACTTTAAAAATTGAAAATTGAAGCCCCATAGGGGCAGACCCCCGTGTCAGCACTTTTCAGACCCCCGAGTCTGCCCCCGCGAGGTTTCAGTTTTCATCTTTCTATTACCCCTAACCTCATGCACAAGTTCTTCCTCCTCTGTTTCGCGTTCCTGCTCCTCACATGGACGGTCGGGGCACAGTCCAGGGAGGAACGTTTTCTCAATAACTATGAGGCGTTTGTCAACGAGGTTGTTGCTACGCCAATAGCCGACTTCCACGGCGATACTCTGAACCATGTCCGTAGGATGCAGCGACGCTATATGCGCCGCTACCGCTGGTGCTACGACACGCGTCTGTCGGTCGAACAGCTTGAGCAGTTCAACCGCTTGTGTGGCCGCTACCATCGTAAGATGAAGTCGGTCAATCGCACTCGCCGTTGGGCCATCACCAAGGGACGTATTGAGGGAAGGTTTGAAAACCTCTTTCGACGCAATGACATGGTACCTTCCGATACTATCTTGTTGGAAGATGTGGATTAGTTGTTGAAGTACAGTTGATTTCGATAGTTTTGCTGCAATTGGTGTTTCCAAGGTATAAAAATGGATTTTTCCATTGAGAAAGATCCGAAAAGGCGTGTCTGCTGTGTTATGGTAGAAATGTTAAAGATGATGCGCAATTGGCTGAAAACCATTTACCGTTATGTTAATTCTCGTAATCTTGTAGCCTGAAATTTGGTCATATCACAAAAAAGTAGTACCTTTGCAGCCGATTTCGACACTCGAAATAAGTATTGCGGGGTAGAGCAGAGGTAGCTCGTCGGGCTCATAACCCGGAGGTCGTTGGTTCGAATCCAGCCCCCGCTACAAAATCAAAAGTGAGCAGGACGATAGTCCTGCTTTTTTATGCCCACACACAGCGAAAGCCTGCTTTGAGCGAGGGGTGGGCATAAAAAAGGCAAACTGTGCAGCAGTGCTCACTTTTGATTTTGATAGATGGACACGAAAGCACAAACAAAACCGCTGACAGCAAGTCTTTCTCCCAACCTATTTGGGGACATTGACAAGGATGATTTCAACGCCGAGAAGAATTCTGCGCAGTTGATAAAACGCATGTTGGAATATGGTGAACTTGACGATTGGCGCACAATCTGCAACTACTATAGATTAGACCGTATTGTCAACGACTGCAAGAGCTTACGTACACTCCGACCCGAAACTCTATCTTTTGTCTGTGTTGTCACTGGCACTAAAAAAGAAGACTACCGATGCTACAATTTCAGACAATCGTACCCAACACATTGGAACTCCTAAAATGGTTGTCTGTACTGCCAGAGATGCAAGGATTGCGACTTGTAGGGGGCAACTCTTAGGCCTTGCAATATGGGCATCGACAGTCGGTGGATTTGTTTTAATAGGCAATTCAATCTTGCTGTTCTTTTTTGTCAGTGATACTATTCGAGCACTTCGAGTGTGTAATTCTTAGTTCCCAGACCTATCTGTGCGGCGTAGTCGACGGTGTGGTGGCCGTGTTTTTTGTTGATGCGTTTCTTGAGTGGCTCGGGGTTATTGTCCTCTGTTACGGGTGATTTAAACACTAGGTCCAGACAGGCTTGGTCGAGAGCCACAGGGTCGGTCGAGGCGAGGATGCCGATGTCCTTCATCTGAGGCTCCTTGGGGTCGGCGATGCAGTCGCAGTCGACAGATAGGTTGTTCATTACGTTGATATAAAGTATGCGCCCCTCGAAGTAGTCCGCCACGGCTTGTGCTGCGGCGGCCATGCTTTCGAGGAAGTAGTCCTGCGGGGTGTTGGCAACGGAGGAACTCCAGCCGATTAAGCGATGGTTCATGTCGCAGTGCTTTCCAGCAGAGTGGATTAGCAACTTGCCGTTGGCTGAGGCGACGCCAATGGAGAGATTTTTGATGGCTCCGCCGTAGCCTGCCATGGGATGCCCCTTGAAATGGGCTAGGCTAATCATATAGTCGTAGTTGGCCAGATGGGTGCCCACAAGGTCGTAGGGCAGGTGCGAGGTGTCGCGGACGGGAATCTGCATCTCACCTTCTGAGTCCATGATGTCCACGTCAGCAACGTCGAGAAAGCCACGTTCCCGGATGGCTTTCCAATGCTCCTCGTTATTGTCGCGGTTGCCCCAATAGGCGCAGTTGCATTCCACTATGGTGCCGTTGACGAGGTGGACGAGGTCTCCGATAAGCTCAGGACGTAGATAGTTGCTTTTGCCCGATTCGCCTGTGGACATCTTCACGGCTACACGCCCAGTCGGTTTGATGTCAAAATGATTGAATATGCGTACCATCGACTCGGGTGTGATGTCGCGTACCATCACCACTGTCGCAGGTTCTGTGCCGCTGGTCGTAGGGGGTAGGGCCTGTTTGGGATGGTTGCAGCTACAGAGAAGAATTAGGGCAAGCGTTGTGCAGATGGTTGAAAATTGCTTCATGATGGATGGTGTTGTTGTAGGAATTTCACTTATTGTCAAGAGAAAAACGCAAAACAACAATTTTTATTGCCTTGGAACGGCAATAAAAGAATAGGCGGCTTAATAAAGATTCTGTGAATGGTTGAATTAACGAATTCACTCATTCGCAATATTCACATCTTTGTCGAGACCTGCGCTGCGGAGGAGCTCTATATAGGCTGCCATACAGTCGTGTAGGCATTCGGTATAGTCCTGCTGAATCTGGTTGTAGGTGTGTTGGGCGTTGATGAGGTCGAGGAGCGAAGTCTCGCCACGGTGGTAGGCATAGCGTTTGCCTTCCAGCATTTGCAGTGCGCTTGCCATAACGGTGGTGCCATAGCTGTCGAGTCTGCTGAGGGTGGTAGTGTAAAGGTTGTAGGCTTGTATTATTTCAGCCTGCACCTGACGGCGCACAATTTCGGTCTGAGTCTCTTCCTGCTGGGCGGAGAGTTGGGCGGAGAGCACTTCGCCGCGGTTGAGATTGGAGACGGGCAAGGGGATGCCCACCCCGACGGTATAGCCGACGAACTGGGGAGCGGGAGCCTCTTCGTTGCGCACGCGCGAGTTGAGGCTGACGCCGAGCGAGAGGTCGATATCGGGTGTGCGTTCGCGACGGATGAGGGTCACCTCGTCTTGTGCCGATGCCGCCAGATGGCGTTGCTGTAGGAGGTCCATGCGCAAGGTGTCGGCAGCGGCAAGCAGCTGCTTGAGGCTCAGCATCTGACGTGGGGCGGCGAGCTGGCCGACGACGCCTCGGGTGGTTTGTAGTGGCTGTCCCATGATGAGGTCGAGTTGCAGGAGGGCATTGCGATAGTCAGACAGAAGAGCGAGGAGGTCTTGGTGGGCGATATTAGCTTCGATGCGTGTCTGGATTAGGTCGGTCTCAGATATTTCGCCCGCAGTATGGCGCAGGCTGTCGCTGTGGTAGAGCGACTGCATATATTCTGCGGCCTGCTCGCCGATAAGGGCGCGGTCGCGTGCCAGCAACGCGTCGAGGAAGGCGAGGGTGGCATCGGCGCGGAGGGTCTGGGCGAAGTGGCGCAAGCCTGCGTCGGTAGCGTCAAGCCCATGCCGCGCCACACGGATGCGGGCGGCACGTTTGCCGAGGGAGATGCTTTTCTCAAGCCCAAAGCTAAGCGATTGACCCATGGCGATGTCCCAGTCGCTGTTGTTGCCATATTCGGCAGAAAGCGTCGGGTCGGTTATCTTGCGGGCAGCTACGAGGTCGGCCTGCGACACGGCTAGGTCGAGCTTGGCAGCACTATATTCTAGGTTGCCCTGCATGACGTAGTTGATATAGGTGTTGTAGTCGAGGTCTTGGGCAACAAGGGCTGTTGAAACTAAAAGGTAAAAACCCAATATTAAATAATACCGCTTCATGGTGGGGATGTCTTGAATGTGTGATTCTTTGACTTACAAATTGACGAATTAAAAAAGACTAACGAATTGACACATTAACGAATTGACGAATTAATAATTTTTTTCTCTTTCCGTTTCTCCATAAGGAAGTAGAGCGTGGGGAGGATGAAGAGTGTGACGATGGTGGCGAAGATGAGGCCGTAGACGATGACGGTGGCGAGGGGGCGCTGCACGTCGCTGCCGATACCGGTGGAGATGGAGGCAGGGAAGAGCCCCAGCACCGCCACCGAGGCTGTCAGCAAGACGGGGCGCATACGGTGCGAGGCTCCCTCGATGACGGCGGTGTGCAGCCCTTTACCCCGTTCGCGCAGGTGGTTGATATGCGATATCATGATGATGCCGTTCTGTATGGCCACGCCTATCAGCGCGATGAATCCGACGGCGGAGGAGACGTTAAGTGTCATGCCCCGCACGTTGAGTGCCAGCATGCCGCCGAAGAGGGCTAGCGGCACCACTATCATAAGCAGCAGCGCCTGCCGCACCCGCTTGAAGGCAAGGATGAGGAGGATGAACATGACCATGAGTGCCAGCGGCACCACGAGGGCGAGGCGGCTGAAGGCGCGGTTGCGGTTCTCGAACTGGCCCGCCCAGTGGAGGTGGGTCTGCTCGTGGTCGTAGTCGACCTGCTGGGCTATCCGTTTGTCCGCCTCTGCCACAAAGGTGGAGAGGTCGGCTCCACGCAGGTTGATGCGCACGAGGGTGTAGCGGCGGCTCATCTCGCGCATGATAGTGCTGGCACCTAACGCCATGCGTATGTCCGCCACGGCGGAGAGGGGCACCCGCACGCCGTCGGGCGTGGTGAGTTGGAGGCTGCCGATGGCCTCGGGGGTGTTGCGGTAGCGTTCGGCATAGCGGCAGGTGATGTCGTAGACCTTGCTGCCCACATATATTTGCGAGATGGCACGACCACCGATGGCCAGTTCGATGAGCTCGGTCACGTCGGAGACATTCAACCCATACTGGGCAATGGCGGCGCGGTTGACGGAAATCTGCAGCTGTGGGGTGGGAGGCTCTTGGTCGACGGCTACGTCGGAGGCACCCTTGATGTCCGCCACCACGGAGGCTATCTGCTCCGCCACACGGCGGCTCTCGTCGATGTCGTCGGAATAAATCTTGAGGGCGAGGTCGCTGTGGGTGCCGGCTATCTGGTCCATCACCATGTCGATGATGGGCTGCGAGAAGCCTGCCGAGTAGCCGGGCATCTGCTCGATGGCGGCCGACATGGCTTCGACTAGTTCTGCCTTGTTGCGGCCGCTCTTCCATGTGTTATAAGGTTTGAGACCAACGCCTGCTTCGATATGCGAGAGAGAGAAACACTCTGCACCCTCGTCGTCGCGTCCCAGCTGGGTCATGACGTAGGAGGTCTCGTCGAACTCCTTGAGCACATGGCGCAGGTCGTCCGCCATCTTTTTTGACTCGTCGATGGAGATGCCTGGGGGCAGTTGCACCTGTACCCAGATGGAGCCTTCGTCGAGCGGAGGCAGGAAGTCCTTGCCGACGGTGATGGAGAGGGCGATAGAGCCGCCAAGGATGACGAGTAGTGTGGCCAGCACGGCGCGACCCTTGCCCAACAGTATGCCCACATGGCGGGTGTAGCGGTCGTTCATGCGGGCAAGCCATTTGTTGTGGTAGAGCTTACGGGGCTTGTGGTAGGCGAGGAAGGAGAGCGCGGGTGTGAGCAGCAGGGCGGTGAGCAGTGCACCCAGCAGGGCATAGCCCACGGTGAACGCCATGGGGGTGAAGAGCTTGCGCTCGACATGTTCGAAGGCGAAGAGTGGCATGTAGGCTGTGATGATAATGATAGTAGAGAAGAAGATGGAGCGTGCCACCTCGTTGGCGCGCTGCTTCACGTCGGAGGGGGTTAGTTCTTTGTCGGGGTGCCGCTCGCGTTTCTTCAAGATATTCTCCATCATGACGATGGCGCCGTCGACGAGGATGCCGAAGTCGATGGCACCGAGCGAGAGCAGGTTGGCAGGAATGCCTGTCAGTTTCATCAGCACGAAGGCTATGAGCAGGGCGATGGGAATGGTGATGGCTACCACCACCGACCCGCGGAAGTTGCCCAAGAACAGCATCAGCACCACAATGACTAGCAGCATGCCTACGAGGAGCGTGTGGGAGACGGTCTTGAGGGTTTCGCCCACAAGGCTGGTGCGGTCGAGGAATGGATGGATGCGTACGCCCTCGGGCAGTATCTCGTTGTTCAGTTCGTCCACCGAGGCGTGTATGCGTTCCAACACGTCGGAGGGATTCTCGCCGCGCAGCATCTGCACGATGCCCTCCACTGCGTCGTCGCAGTTGTGGCTGTCGTCGCTGAAACCCAGCACGCCTTTGCGCTCCAGGTTGCCGTAGCGTAGGTCGCCCAACTCCTTGAGATATACAGGCGTGCCGCCCACGGTCTTCACCACGATGTCGCCCAGTCCCTCGAGGTCGCTGATGAGGCCTATGCCGCGCACCACATAGCTGAGGCTGCCTTCGGTCAGGATGCTGCCGCCAGCGTTGAGGTTGTTCTGCTCAATCTTCTCGGTGATGTCGGCGAGGGTGATGCCGTATTCGGTCATGCGCTCGGGTGATAGCTCTATTTGGTACTGAGTGGTGATGCCGCCGTAGTTGCTCACGTCAGCCACGCCCGAAATCTGGCGAAGGTAGGGGATGATGGTCCACTTGTGGATGTCGGTGAGGCTGCGCAGGTCGTGGCTGCCGTCGGGGCTCTCCACTATGTAGCGGAATATCTCGCCGGTAGGAGCTGTCAAGGGGTTCAGCTCGGGCACCGCTTCGTAAGGCAGCTCGATGCCGGACAGCCGCTCGGTGACACGCTGTCGTGCCCAGTAGTCGTCCACGCCGTCGTCGAAGACCAGCACCACGGTGGAGAGGCCGAAGCTGTTCTTGCTGCGCATGGTGACGAGGTTGGGGATGCCGCTGACGGCACGTTCGACGGGAATGGTGATTTGCTGCTCAATCTCCTCGGTGGCGAGGCCGGGCACCTGGGTGACCACCTGCACTGTCGTGTCGGATATGTCGGGATAGGCATCGATAGACAGTGCGTTCCAGGCTATCACGCCTGCTGCGCACAGCAGTCCGAATACAGCGGCCGAAACAGCTTTATGGTCTATGGCCCATCCTACTAGTTTTTCAATCATAGTTTGTCTTTATTAATGGGAGTGAAAATGGGAGTAAAAATAGGAGTTAAAGGGGACAAATGTGTTGTCTCAAAAAGTATTGTCCATTTTAACTTCCAATTATTTTTCAATTTTCAATTTAACAAGATTGCTCCTTGGGTGATTATCTCGTCGCCGGGGGTGAGGCCTTTGAGCACGCGGAGGCTGTGTTCGTCAATTGATAGAACCTCCACCACCGAGCGCACATAGCGGTTGTCGCCCACCTTGCGCAGCACATAGCGGCCTTTGTCGCTTTGCAGCACTGCGCTTTTGGGTATCACGATGCCATGGCGGTTGTGCATCTGCATACGCACTTGTGCGTACATGTTGGGCAGCATCAGGTGGCGCGGGTTGTTGCACTCGATGATGGTCTGCACCGTGCGCGTCTCGGGATCAAGGATGCCGCCCACGTATGCCACACGTCCGCGTACCGTGCTGTCGGGCCGTGCCACCAGGCTCACCTCCACCTCCTCGATGCCGTCCAGATAGGGTGCGTCCATCTCGCTCACGTTGGCTGTCACCCACACTTTGTCAAGGTCGGCTACTACCACCTTGGCATCGGCATCTTCTTTCATAAACTCCCCTATCACTAGGCTGTTGCTCAGTACCCTGCCATTGATTGGCGAGCGCACTATCATAGGCTGTCCCACTTCGGCAGACTTGAGGTCAATCTGATATTCCTTTGCCACCGCCACCGCGTGGCGGTATTCCTCCAATGCCAGTGCGTAGGCGGTCTTTGCCTCGTCCAATTCCTTGGCGGAGGCCACTTTGTTGTCGTGCAGGTCTTGCGTGCGGTCCAATGCCCTTTTTGCCATCTCCATCTCCGACTTCGACTGAATCAGGTTCTTCACCACCTCGGCATAGTCGGCCGACGAGATTTCAAACAGTGGCGTGCCCGTCCGCACGGTCTGTCCCATGCGCACTAGCGAGCGTACCACGCGTCCGGCAAATGGGGCTGCCACCTCGGCGTAGGCGGCGGGGATGGCTGTCACCACTCCCGTCGTGGTCAGTGTGGCGGTGAAGGCTGTGTCGCCCACTCTGCCGCACACCAGACGGGGGGCAATGTTGGATGTAGGAGACACGGTGAGTGTATCGCCCGCCACATCAATGGCATTTCTGTCCGCAGATTCCGCAGGGTCAGACCCGCCTGCGCACCCTGTCAATAGGGCCGCTGACATCAGAAAAACGATAAATCTTCTCATAATATTGTTGCAGTATTCTTTTAAAAACATTGATTATCAATTCTCAATTCGGAATTCCTAATTTGAGAAGTTGATTGCAAAAGTACAAATAATTATTGAATTGATAAGAAATAATATCGAAAAACAATAATTTCTATTTTTCCTTTCTTGAAATAATTTTTTCCCCGTTCTTCCGTTATACAATTATGACAAAGAAAATTCTTTTTGTTAGTTTATATGTTTTATTTTCAACGCTGGTTGTGGCGCAGCCGTCTTCGGGCGGTTATGACGAGGTGAACGACTGCCTGCGCTTTATGCCTTGGCGTGAACGCAACCACGTCCGCGTGGTGCGTCAGTACGAGCCTTCCACGGTGGTGATGGGGTCGCGCAAGCTGCTCGAGACGACCTACTACGACAGTCTCGGCTATCGGATGTATGATGGGATGGAGTGCATGTACGATTCGCTCGACCGTCTGGTGGGTTGGACCCGGAGGGAACGCGACTGGGACAACGACAGCCAGCGAATGGTGTGGAATCTCATCCTCGATGTGCATATCGACTACTCGCCCGAAGGGTTGGTGAGCCTCTATCGTTATGTCGACTACGACCGTGTGGGCGACGAGGTGGGCACCACCGTCGTGACCTACCGCCTCATACGCTTGCAGCGCAGTACCGGACTGGGTGTCACGGAGTGCGACTATGCCTACACCGAAATACCCGCGCCCGACGGTGACCCTGAAGGGTGGACCGACACCTGCCGTTTCCGCCGCGTATATGACGACAAGGGTCGTCTGGTGCGGCAGACATATACTGACGATAAAGGCTCGCGTGGGATGGAGAACTACGAGGTGCGCTATGCCTACGACGCGCAGGGACGCATCAAGTATGAGAAGAACTACTTCTATGGTGGCTCGGACTCGTTGGGCTACCGCTACAGTGCCCTCGGCGGCGTGGTGGAGAAGTCGGGCAAGGAATGGGCGGAAGGCTTTGAGACGGATATTTTTATCAGCTGCCGCCCCGACGGCTCGCCCTTGGAGAGCACCCACATCAGTTATCCGCAGGAGTGGGACTACGGCGACAATCCCGAGCAGCGCAGCGTCACCCGCAAATGGTACGATGCCATGGGCAGCGTCATCCGCGAAGAAAATGCCGCCAGCATCACTCCTACGCTGGAATATGACGTGGAATACTGGGAGTGAATGTGTTAACGTGTGAATGTGTTAACGCGTTAGTGAGACTAACGAATTAACACATTCAAGAATTAACACATTCAAGTGTGATTTTTCTCCCTTTTAGGCGTTTAATAGGGGTATGATGCAACATCCATTTCTTACAATTGTCGAGGAGCATTCCGCAGCCATCAATCGCGTGTGTCGGTCATTCTGCCACACGGCAGAGGATTGCGAGGACTTGCGCCAAGACATCATCTTGAACCTCTGGCTGGGGTGGAGCCGCTACCGTCCCACTGCCAAGCCTGTGACGTGGGTGTGGCGTGTGGCGATGAATACGGGCATATCATGGTGGCGGCACCGACAGCGACAGGTCGTCACCTCTCCATTGGATGGAATAGAACTGCCCGACAATGGAGTAGACCGTGAAAACCGCGAATGGCTGCACGACCTCATACGCCTGCTGCCCGCCAAGGACCAGAAACTTCTGCGCCTCTACCTCGACGGCTGGAAGCAGGACGAGATAGGGGAGATGCTGGGTATCAGCGAATCCCTTGTCCAAACCCGCATCGCGAGAATAAAGAAGAAACTGCATGATTTATCATTAAATGACTAATACGACTATGAAAGATACAGACCAACTGATTGAACTGATGCACCAAGCCAATAGGCAGCTGCTGGAGCAAGACTGTATTCCGGAGGCGAAGCCGTCGCTCGGGTCGCACCAAATCTGGCGTTACGCCGCAGCGTTGGCGGCAGTGGCGGTGGTGGCAGCCTTGCTGCTTTTCCCCATGCGACAGAATCAACCCCAGCCTATTGTGGCGAACAACAAGATGCCCCAATCTGTGGAGCAACGGTTGCAAGAATCGCTCAACCAATCAAACATCCAAACCCTCAAGCAATCTGACTACGCCTACTCAGAGACCACCGACGGTGTGCGCGTATATTGTGAGGACAATTGCAACCCCGACGAGGTGTTGGACAGAATGATACAGGTTATTAAAACATTGCAATAATATGAAACACATTCGGATTTATATATTGTTGGTAGGCTTGCTGCTCGGAAGTCAAGCTGTTGCCCAAACCTCCCTCTACAAAACTTATGTAGGCCGCCCAGGCATCAAAGCCTCCTGTATCGAGAACTACCCCATCGGCAAAGGCATGAAAGTTACCGTCACCATGTTGGAAGCCCGCGACTCGATGGCGTTCCGTCAACTGATGCGCAGCCTGAAAGCAATGCCCTACAATGCCGACAAGGCAAAGTCGGACAAATCTCCAAAAGGTAAGCGCGTGACGGTTGAATACCACGACAGTTGGGACAGCCTGGCACTCGGTGAGTCGGCGTTGAACGGGATTCTGAGCCATGTGAAGAAGATGGACATGAAAGTGAACGTAGACACCGCTCGCGATGGCAAGCAGTGGAGGGGCCTCAGCCTGCATTGCGCCGACCCGCTGCCGGGCGACGAGGGGCAGTATCTCATCTACAACTCCGACGATATGATGACCGCCTTGGTCTTTCACTGCCCAACGGAAGCAGTGTACGCCCAGACGGTACGCTATGTGCTCAAAACCACCATGGAGAAGTGGAAGAGCAATTGATAGATAATTTCTAATAAATTAAATTACAATATTATGAAGAAAATTATTTTCCTCATAGGGCTCGTACTATGCCCTTTTGTGAAGGGAATGGCTCAAGTTCCCGTAGAACTCATGGACGCAATCCGTACCGCTATTGCGGAGCAGGCGCCGCCCAAGGCCGATAGCACCAAGGTGGCAACACACCAAGACTCATTAATGCGAGACAGCCTCCTGCTCCTTCAGCGGGTCAAAACCCTCGAGGCCATCTCTGTCCGTGCTCCGCGACCCATCTACAGCATGGACGATGAGGTGGTGAACTACAACGTGGCTGACGACGGGACCGTCAAAGGCCTCACCGCCCTCGATGCCCTGCAGAATGCCCCCAGTGTGGAGGTGGACATCGAAGGCAACATCACCATGCGCGGCTCCACCAACATCGAGATATGGATTAACGGCTATCCCACCCACATGAACGGCAATACGCTGAAAGTCTATCTCGAGTCGCTGCCCGCCGACGCCATCGACCGCATCGAGGTCATCAAGAACCCCTCAGCCAAATATATGGTGGAGGAGGGCTGCCACATCATCAACAT
>JAEEGL014263654.1_pt1 | contig 36920 bp, 29 predicted proteins | sample 9134231 | NCBI WGS metagenome assembly JAEEGL01 (sample SAMN16246548, study PRJNA631951) | gut metagenome | biome: gut microbiome; feature: rumen; material: fiber-attached | host: Bos | place: Iran: Karaj | collected 2018-10 | reverse complement strand
GCTGTTATAGGCGACATAGTAACGCCGTGTGTGACGGAAGCCGTCATGGCAAGAACCATGCCGAAGCAGTGGAACATCGGAACCTGGATCATCATGCGGTCAGCAGTGGAAAGATCCATGCAGTCTCCGATAGCCTTACCGTTATTAACAACGTTGTAGTGCGTGAGCATAACGCCCTTAGGAAAGCCAGTTGTTCCAGAAGTGTACTGCATGTTGCAGACATCATGCTTATCGATAGTTCTTCTGATTCTCTCTACCTCACTGTAAGGAACCTTGTCAGCAAGCTCGTGGAGCTCATCCCAGTGGAAACAACCGGGAACCTTGGACTCACAAGTGATGATGTTCTTAAGGTAAGGAAGTCTTGCAGACTGAAGCTTACCGGGCTCGCTGTCCTTAAGCTCGGGACAGATCTCATTAACGATGCCGATATAGTCGGAATCCTTGAATTTGTCGATCATAACGAGGGTGCATGTATCGGACTGTCTCAAGAGGTACTCGATCTCGTGGATCTTGTAAGCTGTGTTAACGGTTACAAGTACGCAGCCGATCTTAGTTGCCGCCCAGAATGTGAGATACCACTGAGGAACGTTAGTAGCCCAGATAGCGATGTGATCGCCCTTCTTACACCCCATTGCAAGGAAAGCTCTTGCGAGGCTGTCTACGTCATCTCTGAACTCAGGATAAGTTCTTGTATAGTCAAGCTCCGTGTATCTGAAAGCATACTGATGAGGGAACAATTCACAGATCTTGTCGAGTACATCCGGAAATGTAAGGTCAATCAAAGTCTCCTTGGGCCAGGGATATACTCCTGTTCCCCTCGTGTCCTGTTGAAGAGTCTCCTTATTCTTGTGATCTCTGTACTGCTCCATGTAGCCTGCGAAGTGAGGTACTACGATGTTTGCATCGAGAAGATCCTTGGACCATCTGTATACCCACTCAAGGGATACATAGCCAGCGAAGTTAATTGCCTCGAGAGCCTCGAATGTCTCCTTAAGAGGCATGTCACCAGTGCCCATGAGCTTATAAGCAACCTTGTCGCCGTCCATTACAGAATCCTTAACATGGACGTGCTTAATGTACTCACCGAGGATATCTACTGTCTGCTTGGGAGACTCACCGAAGAATCTGTAAGGATGATGCATATCCCAAAGTGCAGCAACCTTACGGCTGCCAATCTCATCCAAGACCTTCTTAAGTCTCTTCGTATCTGCATAAACACCGTTAGTCTCGAGAAGCAATGTTACGTTGTACTTCTCTGCTACGGGTATAAGCTGCTTCATTGTCTCGATAACAACAGCATCATCTACCTCAGCCTTAGGAGCTGCAGTAAGGTCACCGAGAACTCTTATGTAGCTTGCACCGATCTTGGAAGCAAGCTCGCAGTAAGCAGTAATCTCATCAACTGCCTGCTGTCTTGTAGCAACATTATTTACCGGCTCGCCGGAAGACAAGCAGGGAATCTCTAGCTTTAGCTGCTTTAGCTTCGCAATAGTGTTGGGTAGCTCCTTCTCTGTGAAGGGAGCGGCCTTTACCGAGAAAATGTCGTTACCTAGACCTCTAATCTCGATACCGTCGAAGTTGAAGTCCTTGGCCATGGAATAGATTTCCTGCCAAGAGAAATCGGGACATGCGAGTGTCGAAAAGCAAGTAAGCATAGTGAACCCCTCTATATTAATAAGTTTCGTGGGTATTTTAATATCTGCTCCCGACTCTGTAAAACAGCAATGGTTAATAAAAATTAGCGATTATTTTCACGAATATTAAGCAATCAGATGAAAGGCTCTGCAGGAGGCTCAATACCAATGCTGCTCATAACTTTCACTCCCAGGTCGTAAACCATCTTGCAGGCTACTTCCTTAGGCATCCTGAAATTATCGAACATCATCATTACTGCAAGGCCGTGAGTATAGATGACAACGTCCCTAATGGCTGCACTAAGTTCCTCTTCTGAGACATTGTATTCCTTCGAGATCATCTCTGCTGCTTCCTTATCGAACTGATGCGCGAAGATCGACGAGTTGTCTGTAATACTCTCTCCTATCGTCCTCTCAGGTGCATCGACATTAATAAAACGGAATACATTCGAGTGGTCACACGCCATAGAGATGTAGTACACACCTGAGATAAAGAAAGCCTCGAAAGCAGGTTTATCCGCCATCATCGGACCCAGGCCGGAATAAAGCTTCTTACCTGCATAGTAGTAGAGCTCTTTCCTAAGCTCCGTCATACTTCCGAAGTGCCACGAGATAGGCTGGGTAGAGCAACCAAGCTTCGCCGCTATGGATTTAATGGCAACGGCTTCGATACCGCCCTCTTCGAGCAGTTCGTAAGCCGCCTCCAGTATCATCTGCTTGTCTATCTTAGCTTTACGCCCCATAAGGTCTGTAGTCCAAAGGCTGCTCGCAGCCCCATCCCTTCGCAATCTTCTTAAATGCGTTCTTCGCGAACATCTTGAATATTATACCAAGCAGCAATCTAATGTGTGCCGGGAAGACTTCGGCCCCCGTGAACTTCTTACACTCATCATCGAAGAAGTCGCCGTTCTTTCCGTAGACCTCACCCATCTTCTGATAAGGACCCGTAACCTTATCCTGCTGCTTCCCTTCGAAAAACCTGATGCTGAAGTTATCACCCTTACAAAGTGTACCCTTATATTCGCAGCCAAGTCTTTTGCTGAGCATCTCAAGATACTCTTCACCGCATCTTAACTGTGCCCCCTCGGCAAAGCCTCCCTGCAGAATGTATGCGATCCGCGCCGTGCCATCCTTAGGTGTAACTGTCGCGAGGAACTCAAGTAAAAGTCCCGGGATGTTCTCTACATAGAGCGGGATTGCTATCAGGATGTTGTCGTTCTTATCCCATGCCTCGCGGATGTTGTCCCACTGCTTTCTGTCGGAGACTTCATACTGCTCGAATGTATTGCCCTGTGCAGTAAAACCCGCAGTGAACTTAGCAAGGATCTTGTCAGTGTTGCTGAACTTCTTTACTCTCGGGCTTCCGTTAACGATCATTACATGCATGATACCGCCTCCTCCAATTCATCCTTGCCAAAGGCACCTAACGCAGTACTCTCGAAGTTAATAGCACATCTTAATACCCACTTGTCGAGGTAATCCATGTCTGCCTCACCTGTTACGATAAGTCCGATATCAGGACTATTGGCGTAGCGTGCAACGTGTCTCATCTGGTCACCCTTAAACTTAAGGTACATAGTCGCTATAGGAAGGATTCTGTCGAAGATATTCTTTCCCTTGTGATCAAGGAAGCCTAATGCTGTATCGGATATAACCCAGAGATCATCCGCTTTGATGATCTTCTTCAAGATTTCCTCGTAATCGTCCTTGATGGAACATACTCCGGGAGTCTTGAGCCAGCAGTAGTTACAGCCGATACAGTGGCTTATCTTCATATCGCCTGCTTCGACGATATCGGTTTCAATCCCCTTATTCCGTGTGAGGGCTTGAAGTTCATTAGTTATGCTTGTGTCTTTGGTTGTGTTGACTATCAGAACCATTGTCTAACCCCTCCTCGAATTTTATGTAAACTTGTTTATATAAACATGTTTATATTATTCTTCGTGAAGGGTTATGTCAAGAGGTTAAGTATCAAGATCAGCCAGAAAATCTGAGATTATCTGTACACACTCCTCTGTCCTGTCGAGGTAGATCTCATGTGCACCGGGAAGGTCGTAGACTATGGTATTCCCAAGCAACTCTGCATATCTCAAAGCATCTTCGTAATCAGAAGCGGCTATATAAACTTTGGGAATATCGTTAGCCGTCATATGTTCATAAGTCCATATTGTCTGCTCTTCATCCACGAACGACAACGCTTCCTCATAGCATGCGTGAGATGCCATAGTACGGTTAAGAAGTATTACGGCAGATTCCTGTTGTTCGCTTGTAAAATTGTTGAAAAGTTCAGAGTAATCGGCTAACGGGAAGATTCTTCCTAATCCTGTTCTGGTAACGTAATAAGGCATACGTGCAACCAGGAACCGCAATATACGTTCACCTGTGGAATAAGCCTTCAGCATCTCTTCAGCCTGTTCCGCACTAACGGGAACAGATCCATCCATAATGATTACTCCTTCGATCTCGTCAGGATACGTACTCACCCAATAAGCCGTATATAGACTTCCCATCGAATGAGCAAGAAGGATATACGGTCCTTCCTCCCCTGAGTTACGCAATGCGGCGCGATAGTCTTCGACTACATATTCAACGGTGATATCATCCGAAACATCATCACTTAATCCGTAACCCGGACGGTCGATAAAGATAAATTCATTATCCTCCTCAAATTGCGAGGTCAATGGACGCCAGCTGATAAACGCTTCACCATCACTCCAGCCCGAGAGAGTTACGAATGTATGCTCACCGTCCTCATTACCCGCTCTATACACGTTAAGCGAATGGTCACCTACAGATACGGGATTATAGTATCCCTGCTCCATGACCCAATTAAGCTCATCCACCGACTTAACCCGATTGTATATGGACGTTCCTGCCACAAACAGCAAGACAGCAACCAGCATCCATCCCAACACCTTTATGAAGATCTTACCAACTTTTTTCATATCCGTTCACTCCCTTATTGATATGAATGAACATTAACACTTTGGATATTGAATAAAGGATTATTGTGGCGAATAGTCTACTATCAGTGGTGAACAGCAAGGCAACAAAAAACCTCTCACCACATGGATGAGAGGCCTTATGGCTGCCGAACTAGGATTCGAACCCAGACAGACGGTGCCAGAAACCGGAGTGCTACCCTTACACAATTCGGCAATGTTGTTAATCAACGCCCATGAAGTATAGCAAATTAGAATTTGAAATTCAACATCTTTTTTAACCTTCCGGATTAACCGGTTCTATCGGCATGAAAATGCCCAATTCTTCAAGCTTCTCTCTTACTTTTCCCATGTCCTCATAGATCGGGACCTTCTGTTTGGGATCACGAAGGGCGTATGCAGGATGGTATGTAGTCATAATGTAGTAGCCGTTACTTTCAATGAAACGTCCCCTGACATCACCCATCTTAACTTTCTGACCGAAGAATCCTTCGTAAGCCGTTGAACCACACAGAAGGATAACCTTGGGACGTACGAGTCTGAACTGCATAGCAAGAAGTTTCTTACATGAAGCGATCTCAGATGGCTCAGGACGCCTGTTCTGAGGAGGTCGGCACTTACAGATATTACAGATGTGATAATCCTCATCCGTAAATCCGTACGAAGAAAGAAGACTTTGAAGAAGCTGACCGGATCTTCCGACAAAAGGCTTGCCTTCGATATCCTCGTTAGCGCCCGGAGCCTCACCTACAATCATAAGGGGTGCTCTTCTACCTCCTCTGTAGATTACTGTATTAGTAGCATTCTCCCTTAAAGGGCAGTTATTGCACGCCTTACATACAGATTCAAACTCTTCCCACTTGGCATTAAACTCATCTACTGTCATATATTCACCTTTATTTAAACAACACTACTGTAATTCCGTCGTTATGTCTTCCCCAATCAGAATCACTTCTTACTTCGGGAAATGCTGCAGCCATTCTTCTTCCGTCATCGTCGAAAGGGCCGAATTTGTCGCCGGGACAAAAGTCCTTGATGACGCCCATTCTTTTATAATCACGAAGTTTAAGGATGCAAGCCTTACGTATCGCGCCGCCTCTACCTGATGAGCCGTATCCGTGTATTATCTTAACGGTACGTACACGCGTTGCTCTCTCGGCATAAATCCGATTATTAAGAGTTACCATCGCCTGCTCAGCTGTAGGCATACCGTTCTCAAGATTGATCGTGCGCATAAAAAGATTATACACTATGCGATATAATCACATTATGAGATTAGATAAAGCATTGGCATCATCAGGTTACGGAACCAGAACCGAAGTAAAAGCCCTTATTTCCAAGGGTATGGTTACCGTATCCGGAACAGTTATTAAAGATCCCGGATTTCAGCTTAAAGAAGAAGACAAAGATAATATCGAAGTAGGCGGAAGCAAAGCCGGAATCAAGAATAAGATCTATCTTCTTTTCAATAAACCTGATGAAGTCCTTACAGCCATGGAGGACAAGCGCCTTCCCCACGTCGGACAGTTTATCCCTCCTAATCTTAAGAACCGCAAGATATCACCAGTAGGAAGACTCGATTACCACACTACAGGACTTCTCATATTAACGAACGACGGAGAATTATCTCACAGACTCACTTCTCCTTCTTACGGAATATCCAAAGTATATGAAGTTACTTACGAAGGAGCTCCACTCACTTTTCTTGAGGCAGAAGAAGCTGCCGTCGGAATGACACTTTACGATCAGGATAAACCCGTGAAGCTTCACCCTGCTAAGCTTGAGATCGTGGATAATTCAGATATTGCTTATCTTACATTAACCGAAGGAAAGACTCATGAGGTAAGAAGAATCTTCGCTAAGTGGGAGCGTCCGGTACTAAAGCTCAGAAGAATAAGCCTCGGAACATTAACACTTGATCCCGACTTAAATGAAGGCGGAATCAGAGAGTTAACCAAAGAAGAGATAGCAAGCCTAAAGTCTCTTACAGGACTTGGCTGAGAAGCTGATATACGATAAGCTCCGAATCGCTGTAATCCATTGTCTGTGAGTATACGCAGATTATCAATGTTGTAGGATAATCCGGCCACAGATTCTGATACCCCATCAATCTGATTGCATCTTCATCCAGAACCTCGATACCTACCATAATGGGGGTCTCATCATAAACTGACAGATCATCGTCAGACACCGCCCCCTCAGCTCCGTAAGTTAACTCATAGTCCAGAAGAACCTGCTGAGCTTCACGTTCACTCATATATATCGGACGAAGCTTCGCGAACTGAACATCCGAGAGATTATCACGAAGGTAGTTATACAACGAACTAACATCATTGAGGCTTCCGTAGTAATAGGGCATGGTAACTTCATCGAAGATAAGAACATTCGGACATGAAAGCATAAGTGTAGATGCAGTCTGATCCGCATATGCCTGCTGAGTCTGACCCTGATCGTTAGGTACAACGATATCAACAACGCTTATCATCGGATTCTTAAACCCGAGCCTTGTTGTCATGAAGTTCTCCAAATAGTCGGATTCGTTGCTCATGTGACCGATCGTAAGAATACCGCTGTCGTATCCCGGTTTATTGATAATCGTGTTTATGAGATTGCCTGCGAGGAAGATAAGGATTACTGCGATAAGATACTTGTACCAAGTATATGAGAAGTACGTTCTCCACTCATCTCCGGTCTTACCGAAGTATTTCTTCTCCTTCTCTCTTCTTATCGCCTTATCAACTCTCTCGTCACGTTTACCCGTGGCGATATCATAAGCCGTGGAAAGATCTGTTATCTTCTGCTTGCCTTCAGCTGTGTTATCGCCTCTTATCTGCTTCGAAAGTTTCCAGAACTTCTCATCTATCATGAAGTCATTGGCATTAGCAGGAAGGCCCATGTTTTCCAAAGCCTGTTCACGAGTCATGGAACTGATATCAGATGAAGCCTTAACCTCACTGTTGTTCTTGATCATCATAAGTGCGAACTGTTCGCTTACAACCTTGTCAGTCTTAAACTTTTCTGCGAACACATCAAAAGGAGTGCTGTCACAAGCGGTTCCTGCAAGTTCTTCTCCGACAACAAAATAAACATGCTTACAGGAAGAATCAGCAAGCTTCGGGATTACGATCTTCTTAATCCACTTAAGGTCTTCATCCTTAATATTATTGAACCCGTCACATGCATCTTCGATAACAAGATTCTTGCCGTTATGTTTACGGATAAGTTCTACCGCATGCATTACAGGAGTTCTAAAGTGATCTCTCTCCCCGTATGACTTCATCGTGAAGATACAGGAACTTGTCTCCTCGTCATATCTTAATGTAAAAGCTTCAGAATCAAATACTTCTTCCATCTTTAAAACACTTAACCGCCATCCTTATAATATTGCAGGTGCAGAACTGAAGGTCGCCCTTAGGGAGAGAACCGTCAGACACGGCATCAATTATATCAGTAACATTCTTCTTGCAGCCAGGCATTTGCCAATCATTTCCGCTTCTTATGCATTCAACACTTGAGGAATGAGGATATTTTGCCTTGGAAGGGTCGCTCAAGCCGAATACAGCCTGGGATGTGAACCAGTCTGTCATGACAACTCCCTTAAAGCCCCACTCATCTCTCAGGACGCTCTTGCAAAGACCGATATGATTAGCCGTATGCGTGCCATTAAGAAGATTATATGAAGACATTACCGAATAAGGCTGTGACTTACGTACAGCAATCTCGAATCCTCTTAAGTACAGGTTACGAAGTGTTCTCTCCGTTACTCGTGAATTCGAATACATTCTGTTGACTTCCTGGTTATTGCAGCAGAAATGCTTGATGGTAGTGCCTCCGATGCCCCACTTCTGAACGCCGTCAGTCATAGCGGATGCGCAAAGACCTGAAAGCAGCGGATCCTCCGAATAATACTCAAAGTTTCTTCCGCACAAAGGATTTCTATGAATATTCATACCGGGAGCAAGCCAGAACTGGACATAGTATTCCTTCATCTCTTCGCCGACCATCTCTCCTATCTCGCGGATAAGCTCCATGTTAAAGCTCTGTGCAAGAGCCGTGGCAATCGGGATAGCCGTGCAGTACTGATAGTAATCAATGGCATCCTCAGGGATATCATCAGGGAAAGGAGTAAATGACAATCCAAACATATCACCGCCGGGTATTCTCTCTCCGTCCTTCGTAGTCATAAAGTGAGGATACAGTCTTAATCCTGCAGGACCATCCGCAAGTATCATGGACGGGATTCCGCGATCCTTCTCATAAGTGGAGATAGTTTCGGCAGCAGCACCCGGAACACGGGCAGCCGCATTACCTACTACGGCAAGTTCAAGATCAGCGCCGAAGTCACCTACGCACAAAGCAGCCATCTGCTCCACTTCAAGCTGTGCTACGAGTTCCTCTACTGTGGCCTTACCGGACAGTACATCTTCGAATCTTAATATCTCCCCGGATCGTGTATCAACAAGTTCTTCACTCGCTTCAGTGTAAGCAGCTTCATAAACCTTCACACCTGATGCATCTATAGTGAATTCTTCCACTCCGAAGTCATCAACAGGTGCAGCCTTACCGGGGTTAGTATATTCTTCTGTAATTCCGCTCTCACCGAATACATTCTTAAGATGCTCGGTCTCTATATTGTCTGTAACGATTAACTTGGCAATTGCCTGAACGTTCTCGGAATTGCTTCCTGCAAGAACATAGTACGTTCCCTGCTCCAACACTCTATATTCACACTTATCACAATAAGATGCGACCTGTGAAAGGTTAAACGAAGCCTTTACTGTTGTCTCTTTACCGGGCTCGACGGAATCAGACTTAGCAAATGCAGCAAGCTCCTTAAAGGGCTTATCCAAAATCTCATGAGGCGAAGCCACGTAGATCTGAACAACTTCTTTACCCGCACGGCTTCCAATGTTAGCCACATTAAATTCAGCCTCAACATCCAGGCCGTTAACATTAACCGACTTAAGATCAGTATCAAATGCGGTGTATCCTAGGCCGTATCCGAACGGATAGTCTGGCTTTATTCCAAACGAATCAAAATACCTGTAACCGATATATGGTCCTTCTGTATAGTACTCATCATCTGTATTGCCGTTATTCTGGCTGAATGTCTCACTGTTTGGATAGTTGTAATAATCAGAATCCCAAGTGTCGGTAAGTCTTCCGCTGGGATCACTCTTACCGGTAATGACATCCGCACAGATATTACCCGTAAGATTTCCAAGCTGGCTTAAAAGGATTACGGACGAGAACATCTTGGCATACTTGCCTAAAGATATGATTCCTCCCACGTTAAGCACCAGAATGCTTCTTGCATATGATGAGGTGATTATCTCGAAGGCCTTCTCCTCCTCATCTGTCAGGAAGAAATCGCCCTTGTCAGCTTTACGGTCATAGCCTTCTCCCGAATCACGAGAAAGAACATATATGGCTGTATCCGCCTCATCAGAAGTATCAATTATCGGCATGGGAGGTATCGACGGTGCAAATTCAAGCATTACCGTGATCTCATTGTATCCTGTATTCTCGCAGCGGCGTCTTACCTCTGCCATATAATCTTCAATATGCTTCTTGACTATCTCATCATATTTATCAAGCCACGCGCCCGTCGTAATCTCAAAGCCCGCGTCCCTAAGACCTTCATCAATATTGACGACATATCTGGAATTAACATCACCGCTTCCGGTACCGCCCTTGATCGTATGACGTGCACCGTTGCCGAACAAAGCTACCTTACAAGGTTCTTCTATAGGCAAAGCCCCGTTATTCTCCAATACGACAACACATTCACCTGCAAGCTTTCTTACTATATCGCTGTGAGCAATCTCTTCAGGGGTGATCTTATCTGTGGTTCTTGCGTGGTAAGACATAAGCGGGACCTCCTTAAAATGCTTGCTAACATTTTAAAGGATAATCCCGCTTTTAAATTCAAAGTCTTTGTGAATTATGGGGCAGTTTTATACTCTGATCCAACGCTTGATGTAAATCTTAAATCCTCTTACGTCGGCGCCGTGAATTGAGAGTCCTTCCTTGATTTCTGCGCCCGGGCAAGCCTTTGTAATATCTTCGATGGCATGTCCGAATGAAGAACCTTCATGTGTGATGAAAGGCTTGATTGTCTTTCCCTCCCAGTTAAAGTTCTCGAGGAACGTGAATACAGCCATCGGGTAAGTCTCAATATAGTTAGGACCTCCGAGATAGATCGTATCGTACTGATCGATAGACTCGGGCATACTCTTAAGCTCCGGTCTCATATTAGCGCTCTGATCTACTTTAGCCTTGGCAAAGCAATCCTCATAGGATTCAGGCATAGGCTCGACCGTATCGATTTTGAACATATCGGCGTCTTCGATAAACTCCTTGATATATTCAGCAGCGATCTCAGTATTACCTTTATCGAGCTTAATGATATCGCCGTTTACGTTATTCTCTCCTGCCTTTGAGAAGTAAGCGATCAATGTCTTACCCATCTTACTTTATTCCTCCATATCAAGCTTATTGATAACATAATCAAGGATGGCTTCCTCTATCTCCTCAGGATCCATCTTCTGTGCATCGAAGCACATATCGTAATTAGCAGGATCTCCGAAGACTCTGCCTGTATAGCTCTCGTAGAACTCTTTCCTGTACTTATCGGAAGCAGCCTCGTACTTCTCGGCCATCTCTTCATCGACCTTCATACGCTTGGCGATATTCTTAATTCTGTATTCCTTGGGCGCATCAATAAAGAAACTGAATACATTGGGACGACCTGAAAGAACATAATCAGCACATCTTCCTACGATAATGCACGACTCGCTGTCAGCAAGAAGATTAATGACTCTGGACTGCTTCTCGAAAAGCTCCTTATCATAAACAAAAGCGGACTCCGGCTCGATAGTATCTCCGGCACCCTCGCTAAGAAGATCCTTGATCTTAACATTTCCGGATCTGACGCTCTTGATACCCTTGTTGTAGTAACGGATGCCGAGTTTATCAGCGAGATTCTTGGCGATACGCTTACCGCCGCTTCCGAATGTTCTCGATATCGTGATGACGTAATCTTTCATTACATACCCTCCAATCCGCTAATTATTATAGCAAATTTGATTTTTGAACAACATATCCTGTGGTATATTGTATGAGCAAAAGAAAGGAATAAAATGAAGACTTCTGATTTTTATTATGATCTGCCTGAAGAATTAATAGCCCAGCACCCGTTGGACATCAGATCCGCATCAAGACTTATGGTCCTTGATAAGAACAGCGGTAAGGTTCTTCACAGGCACTTTACGGACATTAAGAATCTGCTAATCCCCGGAGATGTTCTCGTAGTTAACAATACGAGGGTTATTCCCGCACGTCTTATGGGTGTACGTTCCGATACAGGAACAGCAGTTGAGATACTTCTTCTTAAAAGACTCGACGAGAAGCGCTGGGAAACACTTGCGCGTCCCGGTAAGAAAGTCCGTGAAGGAAGACGCATCACTTTTATTCCCGGCGAGCTTGAAGCCGAGTGCGAAGCAGTCCTTCCCGACGGCAACAGAATAATGAAATTTGAATTCGAAGGCATCTGGGAAGAAGTCCTCGATAGAGCAGGCACCATGCCCCTTCCGCCCTATATCCACGAGCAGCTTATGGACAGGGAAAGATATCAGACAGTCTATTCCAAGATTCCGGGTTCTGCTGCGGCACCTACTGCTGGATTACACTTCACGGATGAACTTCTCGATGAGATAAGTGCGATGGGAGTTATCAGAGCCGAAGTAACTTTAGATGTAGGTCTCGGAACATTCCGTCCTGTTAAGTCCGACAATATCGAACAGCACGAGATGCACAGTGAGCGTTATACATTCTCACAGGAAGCATCCGACATAGTAAGAGCCGCAAGAGCTGAAGGACGCCGTATCGTTTCCGTAGGAACAACTTCCACCAGAGTATTAGAGACGGTAGCAGCATCTGATCCTGAGATGAAGCCCTGTTCCGGTGAAACACAGATATTCATCTACCCGGGATACGAGTTCAAGTGTGTTGATGCACTCATTACCAACTTCCATCTGCCCGAGTCTACACTTGTAATGCTCGTTTCTGCTATGGCAGGTAAAGAGAACGTTCTTAATGCATATAATGAGGCCGTTAAGGAGAAGTACAGATTCTTCTCATTCGGTGACGCAATGTTTATCACAGATCTTGAAAGGTTCCCCGAACATGAGTAATTATCCCGTATGGTACGAGCACATCCACACATGTAAGCAGACAGGCGCAAGACTCGGAAGAGTTCATACACCTCACGGAACCTTCGACACGCCCGCTTTCATGCCTGTAGGAACGCAGGCTTCAGTTAAGGGTATGAGTCCCGAGGAAGTTGCAGGCACTGGAGCCGGCATTATCCTGTCGAACACATATCACCTTTGGCTTCGCCCCGGAAGCGAGATCGTAGCCAAGGCAGGCGGTCTTCACAAGTTCATGAACTGGAAAGGATCAGTCCTTACTGACAGCGGCGGATTCCAGGTATTCTCCCTTGCTCGTCCCAAGGACATCGTGGAAGAAGGAGTTAAGTTCAGATCTCACTTGGACGGTTCCAGGCAGTTCCTCTCTCCTGAGATCTCCATGAAAGTTCAGAACGATCTTGGTGCAGATATCATCATGGCATTTGATGAGTGCTGCCCCTATCCTTGTACACACGAGTATGCAGCGCGTTCACTTGAAAGAACAACAAGATGGCTCGACAGATGTATCGATTCACATAAGAATCCAGATACACAGGCATTGTTTGGAATCATTCAGGGTTCCATGTATGAAGACCTTCGTGCAATAAGCGCCGAGCAGATAACTTCAAGAGATCTTCCTGGATTTGCCATCGGCGGAATCTCCGTAGGCGAGCCTAAGGATCTTTTCCTTAAGATGATCGACTGCACGGTACCTTTGATGCCGGAGGACAAGCCCCGCTATCTTATGGGCGTAGGAACTCCCGATTACCTTATCGAAGGATCGTTAAGAGGCGTAGACATGTTCGACTGCGTCCTTCCCACAAGACTCGGTCGTCACGGAACAATACTTACAAGACACGGTAAGAGAATCATCAGAGACAAGTGCTATGCAGAAGACTTCGGCCCCATGGATCCGGACTGCGACTGCTACGCATGTAAGAATTATCAGGCTTCTTATGTACGTCACCTTCTTAAGGCTAAGGAGATGTTCGGCCAGAGACTTTGTACTTATCACAACATCTGGTTCCTCGTTAAGCTTATGGAGAAAGTCCGCGAAGCAATCGCCGAGGACTGTCTCGGTGATTTCAAAGAAGCATTCTATAGAGATTACTACGGTAATTAAGAATTATTGCCCGATCTGATTCCGTAAGATGCACATATCCCGTTCCATTCGGAAGAATGGAGGAAACCTTCGATTACCTGAATTCGTGTCGTTCCTGAAGAGAGCTTATTAAGCCAATACGCCCTTCCTGCCGTATCAGGCTGCCTTCCGAGAATTACCCTGTACAGGATATCAAGGAAGTATTCATCGCTCATATCCCGGTTAAGAAACTCACGGGAACCAAGGAACCCTCTCACTACGTCGGCTCCGGAAACACTTCCGGATTCTAACCTGTTAAGCCAGTAAACCGTTCCTTCAGGGTCACCTTCTCTTCCCAAAGCTAAGGTATAGAGCCTGTTAACGAACATCTCAGTTCCTGTAAGATCAGGCATTACATAAGTCGATTCTCCGGATGGAGACGGACCAGGTCCCGGAGGCGGTGTGGGCGTTGGTGTAGGTGTTGGTGTAGGGGTCGGAGAAGGCACTGTTCTCGTAAACAGGACATATCCCGTGTCATTCGCATACATCTGGGGATGCATCACATTCCCGCCAACCAGATACATATTAACGTTATCACAGATATAATCGTACAGTTCCTGAACAGTTATATATCCGTCACCGTTTCCGTATTCCGAATCAGCGGGCATATTATCGCCTGTACCGACGCCTTCTATCAACGTATGAGTAAATACGCTGAATTCTCCATAAAGCGAATAAGAAACATACTGATACTCTGATGCAGTAAATACGATAATATCGTCCTGTCTCAAAGTTCCCGTATATTCGCCGGGATAAACTGCCGCACCGGATCCGCAGGAATCCATAAACACGATCTTCAAACCCGGAATCCTCTCAAGAGCATCTGCAAGATCGTCAAGATAAAGCGGATCCTGTCCTCCTTCGGAATCAACTAACGACCACGCGCCTGCAGCTCTGTCTGCTGACGATGAATCGCCATGACCTGAATAGTAGATCAATGAGACATCATTCTCATCTGCATCTGCAAAGACCAGTCTTATCGCCTCGTACACATCCTGTGATGCAGGATCGGGCAAACGGACGGAAGTATAAGCACCGCCGTCTTCTCCGTATACTGATGAGAGCATGGCATCCATGGAATTAACATCCATAAGATTAACGAACGGATTATCCGGCGTATTGGAAGACCCTATAAGCAGAGCCCTGTAATCCGCAGTTTCAACAGGTTCCGAAGAAGTTGTTGTAACTACAATCCTGTCACCTTCGATTATCTGATTGCCGACAACTCCGTCAACACCTACTATGTAAGCTGTATCAGGTGTCAGATTAAAAAAATCAGTATATGTGCATGTAAGAGAATAAGAACTGACAAGAATCCCGGAGTCACTTTCCCACAAGTTAAGATTATATCTGTCAACACCTGCGCTGTTCCAGCTTACCGAGATGGAAGATGAAGTAACATTACCTAATTCAAGTGCAATCGAATCTTCATCTTTGGTGGTAAATTCCACGGTCTGACTTGTGAAAGTCAATCCGCACAATTCATAAGTGACCCACATCGTGTAATCCGTCTCAGGCTCAAGCCCGGTTACGGCGTAATTAGTCTGCGTGATATCACTTATAATAAGCTGTGCACCGGCATCCGTATCCATCCATACCGAATACTGATAACCAGAAACATTCCATGAAAGACTTGCAGAATTCTTACCGACGCCGGTTACTCTTAAAATATTCTGACTTGCTTCATAAACAAATAGACTGTTGGATATATAGTGCCAGACATTATCAGGGTCGCTGATCTCTGTTGCAGTTACTTCAAGCCGGTAATATCTGTTCGAATTATCAGATGAGATCACGAACTGATATTCCGCTTCATCCCCTACCTGGCTCCATTCGGAATCATCAGGGCTGACGCTCCATACATATTCATAATCCCAGTCATCATCATCAAAGTCATATGTGGTGTATAAGGTCAGATTATCACCGGCATAGCCCGCAGCTCCGATATCACCGTCGTCATTTCTGGCATTAATCTCTATATCGATAGGATCCGAATCAGCCAATACAGGAACACTGCACCAGGATACCAGTACAGCTGCTGAAAGGATCACGGCAAATGTTTCTCTTATTGACTTCATATAAACCTCCTGTTTATATGCTTAATTCTGACATAACAGGCATAAGATAGTGTGACCTTCAGGGAAAACAAATAAGAACAGAGTATTAATAAGAGATTTGATGATTATGCTAATCTGATATTATCGCCGGAACGGACGATCATCGTAACGGCGGTAAGATTACCTTCAGAAAGACGGTTCTTGTCAGAGATCCGGCAAACAAGATTATCCATCCACTCCTCCGCACTGTCAGCCACAACAGCATCAGACAGGATGGCAATCTCATTAAGATATCTCATAAACTCGCCGGTACAGCAGATGACCCTGTCACCGTCTTCTAAAGATGTGAGTCCGTTAGGAAGCATCTTAAGCTCACCGTTTTGCACTATGTAAGCAAACACCTTGCCGTGTCTTTCGATATTGATGTACTTGTCGTCGATCCTTATGAGCATGTAGTTCTTAAGATTGGTAAGGATCGGATAGATGGATTCGGAAAGATCGGTAAATCTCATTTTCGAGCTGCCCTGTACCAAGGCAGAAACAGAAGCCTCGTCAGAGACGGAGAAGTCGGCTTCAGTAGGAAGGTATAATATCGCCATGGTAAGCGCAGAAGAGTAGTTTACGAAGACGCTGTCGCGGTACTCCTCCTGCCCGCCCTTGTGCATAAGAATGTAATTCTCTATCACAGAAGACTCCTTTTCACGGTGAATACTATACCGGTGTAGTTATCCTGCTTAGGACGTTTCCTTGATGCTACCGCGCGCTTAAGTTCAAGTGCAGTGGAAGCAGCCGTTTCCTTTATGTAGTGCGGCATATTGCGAAGTGAGACCGCATCCGTAAGGCCGTCCGAGCTTACTATTATCTTATCACCATCGAAGATCCTTATAGGCTTCTTGGTGTAAATGACGCGGGGATTCTGATTACCCATGAAGTCAATGAGCGCCCGGGACTTCGGGTTATTATATGCAGTCTGTGTCTGCTTGTTATTACGGCACAACGACTTTATAAGAAGTGCCATGTAGTTTTGTCTCGGGTTAAGGATAGTGGGTACGCCGTCTCTTATAAGGATGATGTCACTGTCGCCGACACTGTAATAATTCATGTAATTGCCGGCAATCTGGATCATTGCAAGAGTGGAACCGCCCGAGAGCTTATACTCATCGTAAAGCACATTGGAGAAACGTCTTAGTTCATCGGCATTCTGCTCTGTCGCGAAGAAAGACAGCGGGCACATATTCTCAACAAACTCGGCAATCTTCTCAGATATCTCGCCGCCGTACTCCATACCGCCCATACCGTCGGCAACCAAAGCGGTGATACCGTATCTTCTGTAATCATCAAGAGGAGATATAAATACCGAATCCTGCTGCGAAGGTCTTTTACCTATCTCCTGGAAATAAGCACAATCGATATAGAGGTCAGAATCGTCGGGATTTCCGAACCCCTTCTTCTTTATATAAACTGTCACGAACCATATGAAGACCACTGCCGTAAGCACAAAAAGCACAATGGCAGGATAAACTGCACTTTGAAGCGTAGGAAGATCCGCGAAACTATTCTCCATCGCCTTCCCCGTTAAGTTCAGTTTCGCCGGAAGATTCTTCGGAAGTCAGGGCTGATTCGTTGTCAGCCTCATTCTCAGAATCATTATCAAACTCATCATCGAAGTCATCCTCAGGCTGCTCAGTTACCGGTGTCTTGGGCTCGATATATTCCTTAATAAGCTCACCGGTAAAATAAGCGATCGTATACTGTACAAAACCGAAGATAAAAGTCAGATAGTAGAAAACCACAACCGCATAAGCGAAGTAAGTTGTAGTTACCATAAGCATTGCCGGGATAACGATCAAGGTTCCGATAAGAAGCAGGATGATACCGAGGCAAGGACCGAACTTGAGAAGGAAGAACAGCAATGCGTTCTTATAGATATTCTTAAGTGATATCTCTCTTGATACGATCATGGTATAAACCATGTTCTGAATAACAACAAATGCGAAGAATAGAAGAACAAAGAAAGTACCTATAGCAGTACCGGCTTTAGTTCCCATGTTAAGGTAGAATCCGATAGCTCCAAGACAAAGCGCTGTTACAATGCAGGAGATAAAAGAAGCCGCCAAAGACTGCTTCCAGTTATTTCTCATGCCTTCCTTGAAATCAGTAAAGAGGAATACTCCCTCCTGTCTGTAGAGGTTTCTGTAGATCTGTGCAAAACCCGCCTGGAAAGGACCTATAACAAGAAGCGTACTTCCCATCAGGAACATAACGCAGAATACAACGATCAGATAGTAGATCTGGAATGCCGCTTCATTACCTACATCGTTAATGGAAGTGTTTCCCACTACACCGGAATCGATCATGTACTGAACAAAGGCTTGTGGTTCAAATACACTGTTAATTCTGGGAAGGAATCCCAAAACATAGATAAAGCCCAGAAGCATCATCGGGATATTGAAGACGACGAACAGGAAATTAGCAGACATTACCATCATGTAATGTGTCTTGAATGTATAGAAAAAGTTATAGACCGGGCCGTGCTGCTCGGGTACGTAATCTTCTGTGGGTACTTTCTTCAGATTCATAAGAATCTCCTTAGTTCAAAACGTCTTCTTTGATTATATCGCTAAAAGCATCGATTCGTGCAAGGGAACGCTCGGCTATAGCCGCATTCTTATCCTGCTTAGCCGTTTTACCCTTAAATCTTCCCGGCATCTTAGCAACGATACCGAAGTTGGCATTCATGGGTACAAACTTGGTAACCGACACATCGGATACATATGCTGCCATGGCTCCTATAACAGTCTCATCATTAAGCGGCTCTGAAGGTGTATATCCTTTTACCTTCATGGCAGCGTTAAGACCTGCAAAGAAACCGGAAGCTGCAGACTCTATATATCCTTCTACACCCGTGATCTGTCCTGCGAAGTATATATTCGGATGTTCCCTCATACTGTAATCGCTGTTAAGAAGCTTAGGTGAATTGATATATGTATTACGATGCATTACGCCATATCTTAAATACTCAGCATTCTCAAGGCCCGGTATCATGCCGAATACTCTCTTCTGCTCGCCGAACTTAAGTCTCGTCTGGAAACCTACGAGATTATACATGGAAGATGCTCTGTCATCCTGACGAAGCTGAAGGCAGGCATAAGGTTCCTTACCCGTGTTGGGATCTGTAAGACCTACAGGCTTTAAGGGACCGAACCTCATGGTATCCTCTCCTCTTGAAGCCATTACTTCAATAGGCATGCAGCCTTCGAATACATTGATCTTATCGAATCCGTGAACGTCTGCTTTCTCTGCCTCAATAAGTGCGTTATAGAAAGCCTTATACTCTTCCTCATTCATGGGACAGTTAATGTAGTCGTTACCGCCCTTGCCGTATCTTGACTGCCTGAAAGCCTTATTCATATCGATGGAATCAGCAGATACGATTGGCGCCGCAGCATCGAAGAAGTGAAGATCCTGGTCGCCGGTGATCCTCATAATGTCATCATAAAGCTTGCCGTCCGTAAGAGGACCGGTAGCGATAATGACAACGCCGTCTGTGGGTATAGACTCAACTTCCTCACTTATTACATTGATGCGGGGATTATTCCTTATCTTCTCTGTTATGTAGCCTGAGAATTCATCTCTGTCTACGGCAAGTGCGCCGCCTGCAGGAACTTCTGCCTTATCAGCAGCTTCCATAATAAGTGAGCCTAATCTTCTTAACTCTTCTTTAAGCAAACCGACTGCATTGGTTATGGATGCAGCTCTTAAAGAATTGCTGCATACAAGCTCGGCGAACATATCCGACTTATGTGCAGGACTCTTTCTTACGGGTTTCATCTCATAAAGATCAACATTGATCCCGCATGAAGCAATAATATAGGCGGCCTCGCACCCGGCGAGGCCTGCACCTATAACTGTTATCTTTTTAACTGAATCAGGCATCCTCTGCCTTACCGTCCGAATCGGACTTCTTTCTTATCTTCCTTGTGGGACAATCTTCGTTGCCGCATCTCGGATACATCTTGCCTCTGAATCTGTGGAATACCATGTAAGAACCGCATGTCTCACACTTCTTACCCTCAACAGGAAGATCCCATGAGATGAATGCACAATCGGGGTTAGAACCCTTCTTATCGCATACATAGAAGTTTCTGTGATTCTTAATAGTCTTCTTAACAAGAAGTCCGGAACCGCACAAGGGGCACTTGCCCTTAGCCTGTACTTCGATATTTCTTGTATATCTGCAGTCAGGGTAATTGGAGCAAGCAATGAACTTACCATTTCTTCCATCCTTGATTACAAGGTCGCCACCGCAGTCAGGACATGTCTCGCCTGTCTTAACGTCCTCGATTTTAACCTTCTCGATATTGGCGTCTGCTGTCTTGATCTTCTCGTGGAATGCAGGATAGAAATTCTTAAGAAGCTCTACCCAATCCTTCTCTCCCATCTCGACATCGTCCAACTTGGACTCCATTCCAGCCGTAAAGGAAACATCAACGATCTCGTTGAAGTTCTCCTCGAGCATGCCTGTAACAAGCTTACCGAGATCTGTGATAAGAAGATTCTTGCCTTCCTTCTCAACATACTTTCTGTCGAGAACTGTGGTAATAGTCTTGGAATATGTGGAAGGTCTTCCGATACCGAACTCTTCCATAGCCTTGATCAAAGAAGCTTCATTGTAGTGAGCCGGAGGAAGTGTCTGCTTAGCCTCGATCTTGGCGCCGAGGTTCTTCAATGTCTGTCCCTCCTCAATCTCGGGAAGGATCATCTTACCGGACTCTGCGCTCTTCTCATCCTTAACATCACCATATGCAGCAAGGAATCCGGGGAATACAACAGTCTCGCCTGTTGCACGGAATACATCATCGCCGCACTTGGCATCAATAGTAACTGTATTAGTTACGGCATCAGCCATCTGCGATGCGAGGAATCTCTCCCAGATGAGCTTATATAGCTTGTACTGTTCATTTGTAAGTGAAGACTTAACCGACTCGGGGTTAAGGTTAAAGTGTGAAGGTCTGATAGCCTCGTGAGCATCCTGAGCAGAATTTCTGTTCTTGAACTCTCTTTTATACGGGCAGACATAAGCATCACCATATCTGTCTGCGATCAAACCTCTTGAAGCCTGCACAGCCTCATCGGAAACTCTGACAGAGTCTGTTCTTATATAAGTAACGAGAGCCGTCTGTCCCTGGCCTTCGATATTGACACCTTCATAGAGCTGCTGGGCAACTCTTGTTGTCGTCTTTGTAGTAAAGCCCAACCTTCTTGAAGCTTCCTGCTGCATTGTGGATGTAGTAAACGGAGGAGCGGGCTTTCTTGTGCCGTTACCCTTCTTAACCGAGTAAGCAGTAAGGTCCTTCTCCTTAACGTTCTCGTAGATTCTCTTAGCAACAGCCTTATCAGATACACGGCCGTCCTTAGGCTTAACGAGCTCGCCGCCTTCGAGTGTTCCGTGATACTTAACTGTGAAAGCATCCTTCTTAGTGCCGGGTGTTACCTCTGCACTTAAGTTCCAATAATCCTCAGGAATGAATGCGTCGATCTCAGCATCCTTATCGAGAACCATTCTTGTAACTACAGACTGAACACGCCCAGCTGAAAGTCCTGTTCTGATCTTCTTGCAAAGAAGAGGGCTCAACTCGTAACCTACAAGTCTGTCGAGGATACGTCTTGCCTGCTGGGCATCAACAAGGTTCATGTCGATGGTTCTCGGATTATCAATAGCAGCCTGAACTGCCTTCTTAGTGATCTCATTGAATGTAACTCTGCACTTTGACAAAGGATCGATCTTCAATGTCTTTGCTACGTGCCATGCAATTGCTTCTCCCTCTCGGTCAGGGTCAGTTGCGATATAAACGAAGTCTGCCTGACCTGCGAGAGCGATGAGCTCCTTCTTTACTTTTACATTCTTATCTATATATAAGGGCTTAAAGTCATTCTCTACGCTTACACCCAGAGTCTTATCGGGAAGGTCTCTGAAATGACCTACCGTTGCAGTAACCTTATAATCCTGACCAAGATATCTCTCTATCGTCTTCGCTTTTGCCGGAGACTCAACAATTACAAGATTCTTACCCATGCTTTCCCCTTCATTGGTTTCTTTGATACAGCATTTTACTATAGATTAACGCCCGTGAATTGTCAAAACATATTTGCCCCGCTCGTTGGCTATGCGTCCCTCAGTCTCAAGTCCGGTGACCAGAGCCGATAGGTATGAGAATGGTATTCCGAGACTGATGCAAAGGTCGTCGATGTTCTTCGGTTTCTCCGAGATTTCATCGCAGATTATGTCCTTCCACTCGTCCTCACGAAGCTCCTCGGGACGGCTTCTCATCTTGTCACGTAGAGAGTTAATGGAACTAACTTGGACACCGTCTAACTCCTCTCTTCTGTATTCCGACTGCTCCATGATGCGCTCATATACAGTCTCCTTATCTATAAGGACTTCTGCCCCGTCTCGAAGAAGCTTAAGGCCTCCGATCGAGTTCTCGGCATATATGCTGTTGGGAAGCACGAACACATCCCTGCTTTGTACTGCAGCAAAAGATGCGGTGTGTAATGTTCCGCTGTGTTCCCCTGCCTCCATGATGAGGCACACATCAGACAAAGCCGATATAAGCCTGTTCCTTGACGGAAAGTACTGCTTTATTACTTCCTGTCCCGGTGGCATCTCAGATACCACAACACCCGACTCACATATGCGTTCGTATACATCAACATTCTGATAAGGATAGATAACGTCACATCCTCCCGGCACAACGGCTATCGTCTTACCCAAGGAATCGAGGCATGCTTCATGTGCCTTACGGTCTATGCCGAGAGCCATGCCGGATACTACGACCACCTGCTTTTCGCTTAGGTATTGTGAGAACTCCCCCGTGGCGTAAAGCGCGTACCTTCCGGGGTTCCTGCTGCCCACAATGGAAGCGCCGCCATTAATATCCAATTTCCTGAATATTCTCACATCGCCCTTGTAGAACAGTATCGGCGGCATCCCGCTCAAGTGATCCAGGATAGCGGGGTAATTGCCGTCACCCTTGCTTACCATGCCGATTCCGTTCTCTTCAACAAGCTTCGCATACTTGTCTCTTGCAAGTTTCACCTTATCAGAACACTTCACCGCATCGTCCAAAAGTTCCATGGTCCTGCCGCTTAACATAAACTCATCTGCATTATCGCTAAGGTAAGTTATATCCCTCATATCAGGGAAACTGTTCTCCTTCATCACGCCATGCTGCTTAAGGTCCTGCCAGACTTTATAGTCAATCCTCGTAACGTTTCTTATCGCAGTATGCTCAAGAAGCCTTAAATCCCACTCTGTCATTTATGAAGTTCCCCTTTCTGTAGATTCCGGCTTCGGCGACATCCGCCTTGCACATGTCTTCCCTTCCCGCGATATCGGCAATGGTCCTTCCTACCCTTAAGATCCTGTTAAAACCTCTTGCCGAGAACCCAGATGCCTCCGAGATCTCGGCAGCGTAATCTACGACTTCGGTACTCGCCCTGAACAGATCCGCATCGGCATTACAGCAGGTACCGTTAAAGATGCCGTCATTAAACCTTTCCTTCTGCATATCCCACGCCGACTTCACCAATGACTTCATCTGTTCATTAAGCTTTCTGTCCTCGCCTGTTACCGACTCCGCCATACTCTTACCTGATATGGATCTCATCTCGGCCACAAGATCCAGTCTGTCCTTAATGGGGCCTGACAACTTATTCATGTAGTTATTGATTACATTGGGAGTACACGTACACCTTCGCCCTTCCTCATACAGCATTCCGCACTTACAGGGGTTACCTGCGGCAACAAATACGAATGATGCAGGGAAAGCGAAGTTTCTTCCGTCCTTACTCATTCTTACAACGTGGTCCTCAAGAGGAACTCGTAATGCTTCAAGTACATCCCTTTTGTACTCGAAGATCTCATCTGCAAACAGCACGCCGTGATTGGCAAGTGCGAACTCTCCCGGCAGAAGCTTACTCGGAACCCCCAATATTCTTCCTCTGCTCATGCCCGGGTAAATGTATCTGAAGGGGCGCTTGTCACTTAAGACAAGTCCCTCCTCGGGATCGTCCTTTAATCCTGCAGCTTCCATCACGGAATACACATCACCTATCTCAGGTCCCTTAAGCGGCGGCAGTATTCCCGCAAGTATCTTTCCCGCCATGGTCTTACCGCACCCGGGGCTTCCGAGAAGCAATATGTTATGTACTCCTGACGCGGCTATAAGAAGCGCTCGTATCGCCTTCTCCTGCCCCTTAACAGAAGAGAAGTCCGGTATCTCTTCTTCCTTATCTTTTATGTCATCCAAGGTGAACTTCACTGGAAGATAACTTCCGTCCTCGAAAGTCTCACGAAGCTTGGTAAGACTTCCCACGGGCATTGCCGTTAACCCCGAGCACCTTGCAGCATCTGCTTCATCCTCGGGAATAAACACGTAATCGTATTCCTCATCGCAAAGCCTGAGCCTTAACGCTGCCGACGGCGTACCCTGCACTTTACCGTCAAGCTTTATCTCCCCGCTCGAAAAGATCCGGCTCTCCTTCTTAACGGGAAGCTGCCCCGATGCTATCAGCATGCCTACAGCTATCGGCAGATCAAATCCCGTGCCTGACTTCTTGATATACGAGGGCGATATCGATGCCGTGATGTGCCCTTTGGGCATCTGATAACCCGATGAGATAAGTGCGGGCTGAATTCTGCCTCGTGATTCCCTTATCGAAGAATCGCACAGTCCTATTACATCGAAGGTAGGAAGTCCCGGTGTGATCGACACCTCCACCTCTGCCTTGACCGGTGTCATGCCATCCATAAAGGATGTGAACACCTTAACGATTTTGACTTTAGAAGCCATGTTAGTATCCTCCCTTATTGTTATTCCATTTAGACAATAGCAGGGATTGAGGTGGGATATTGCCGACAATTGTCTACAATTTTCGACAAAAGACGACAAAAATCCTTTGTGGTATAATACGTACGCTTTTCGAAGTGATATTAATTTAAATAAGAGGTAATAATAATGGAACTGGGCATTGTAGGACTTCCTAACGTAGGAAAGAGCACGCTGTTTAACGCTATTACCAAGGCAGGAGCAGAATCGGCTAACTACCCCTTCTGTACCATCGAGCCTAACGTAGGTGTTGTAGCCGTTCCCGATTCAAGACTTGATGAGCTCGCTAAGATGTACAACCCTGAGAAGTACACTCCCGCCGTAATCAAGTTCGTAGATATCGCAGGTCTCGTAAAGGGCGCAAGTAAGGGTGAAGGTCTCGGTAATAAGTTCCTTTCAAATATCAGAGAAGTTGATGCTGTCGTTCACGTAGTAAGATGCTTTGACGATCCCGATGTTATCCACGTAGACGGAAGCGCTGATCCTGAGCGCGATATCGGTGTAATCAACCTCGAGCTTATCCTCTCCGACCTCGAAGTTATGGAGAAGAGAATCGACAGAACAAAGAAGATGATGAAGGGCGGCGATAAGTCATATCAGGCTGCTCTTGATGTATACGAGAAGATCTACGCTGCTCTTGAGAAGGAAGAACTTGCAAGATCCGTTGAGCTTGATGCTGAAGAGATGGAGTTCACCAAGGACCTTCAGCTCATCACAATGAAGCCCGTTCTTTATTGCTGCAACATTAAGGAAGACGATATCGGCAAGGATAACATCCCTTACGTAGAGACGGTTAAGAAGATTGCAGAAGCTGAAGGATCACAGGTAGTTGTTATCTCCGCTAAGATTGAAGAAGAGTTAAGCCAGCTTGAAGATGAAGACCGTCAGATGTTCCTCGACGACTTAGGTCTCGACGCTGCAGGTCTTGATAAGATGATCCAGGCTTCTTACAAGCTTTTGGGCCTCATCTCCTACTTAACAGCAGGTCCTCAGGAAGTTCGTGCCTGGACTATCAAGGAAGGCACTAAGGCTCCTCAGGCAGCAGGTAAGATCCACTCTGACTTCGAGAGAGGCTTTATCCGTGCAGAAGTTGTATCCTTCGATGATCTCGTAGGATTAGGCTCCATGACTGCTTGTAAGGAGAAGGGACTTGTCCGCTCCGAAGGAAAAGAATACGTAATGAAAGACGGCGACGTCGTACTGTTCAGATTCAACGTCTGATAACGATCATCGTTCGTTAATCTTTATCTCAAACGTCTCCTTATAGGTGACGTTTTTCTTTAGCGGCAAATTAGTCGTATTCGAGTCAGTACGCTCGATTTCCTTGGAACAGAAGTCGATCAACAGCTCGCAGAAATCATTCTGCATGAGAAGCTCATCGTGCAAAGACTCATTCATCTGCTCAGGAGTAAACGGCAGGATAGTGAAGTCGAACTTCTTATCTCCCGATACTCTCTTAACAACGAATGAACTTCCCTGTGAAGACTCAAGTCTCAACGCATCTGTATCTGCGTGTGAGCTGTTCTCGGCAGGTCTTGCATATGAGTGGAAGATCTTGTCTGCACCCGCAGAGAACTGGCCGATACGTGTAGCATTCTTACGGTCATAGTAAGACTCTCCGGGGCCTCTTCCGTACCAGGTACAAACCATATCTTCTCTTGATACGGGAACTCTGAATCCGTATCTTACAAGATCGTACTTAGGTGTGAAATTCAAAGTCACACGAAGAAGATCAGGAGACGGTACTTCATAAGCTACAAGGATCTCCCCCTTGAAAGCAAATGACTTATATCTTGATACAAGTGAGAATACACCGTCCACAACGCCGTAGTCCATTCCGGTGAAGCTTACAGACTTCTGAATCTGCTCGTAATCACTCTCGTTAGAGAAGATTGTTCTTGATAATACGAAGCTTCTGTCCGTTCTGTCGATATTGGAAGGACATCTGTAGAAACTCGGCATCATGGGACCCTTAAGGAACTCAATACCATGAGAGCTTATACCGCACAAAGCTCCGTCCTTACGTGAGAATCTCAAGTTAAGGTAATCGTTTGCAACCTTAAGATACTCTGGAAGTGCAGTAAGTTCTGAAGCATCTATCTTGGATACGGAAGTCTCCTCAAGAGCTTCATCCTGTGCGACTGCGACAGCGATATCGGATACAGGAATCTCCTCTACGGGTTCTTCGGGTACACTTTCCATGACTGTCAATGAACCGTCGAAATTATCTTCATTAACCTCGGGTGCAGGCAATGCACGGCTGCTTACCTCAGGCTTACTCTCCTCGATAGCCGCAGCAGGCTTAACAACACCGCCACCCGGAAGTCCGCATTCAGACGAGATTACATCCTGATAGAATGCAACTTCGAATCCTTCCTTGGCATAGTAAGTATCTTTCGCAAGTTTCAAAGAAATAGCAAAGATAATCTGATGAGAAAGAAGGTTCATGTAAAGCTCAACAAGCTCAGGCTTGCCATCTGCCCAACCGTCTTCAAGATACTTGTCTATATTGATCGGGAACTTCAATGTTCTCGTTCCGTAAGGTTCAATCTGAGGGATCGTTCCTCTGCCGTTCATCACAATATGGCCTCCGAGCAGAACCTGCCACTCAAGAAGGAGCTCAGAAGTATATGCGAACGGATGCGCATTACGAAGTGTAAGCGTGGAAGGATCTTCAGGATGCGAGAAGATATTTAAGGTATTGCACTGATTCTTGATATCAAGATAGATCGGGTGCGGATTTCTTTCAGCATCAACGATACCCTGACCGATACAGCTGTCATCCTTATTCTTTCCTCCTACGAGGTCAGCATGATGGATCCACTTATAATCGGCGCCGTCATCGGGGAAACGCTTTCTTCCCGGAATGCTGTCAAACAGGCTCTTACCGAGCTTGTTCTTAGAGAATAACTCTGCTCTGTCGAGGCAAAGATCCTGCCAGGGTCCGTAAACGATACCGGCCTCATTAGGGAAAGGCAGAATGTCGGATACAGTCTTGGTATCATCCTCGGAGCAATACCATGATCTTGAGTGATCAGCCTCAGACAAGATCTCCTTCTTAACCTTAAGACACTTGTCCTTGTTATAGCGGTACTCGTTAAACGCCCACATAACTACGCAGGGGTGGTTAACGGCACTTTCTACATAATCTCTCATGAACTTTCTGTCACAACATGCGATTACATAAAGACCATACTGATCACAAAGATTAAGGAACTCATCACTTAAAGGGAATCCCTCTCCTATAACGCCGTTTATGCCGCAGCGCTTCATGAGAATGATATCCTGTCTGAATCTCGGGAGCGGAACGCTTATACCGCCCTTAGGATCGAATTCATAGTAACGGACGAGATTAAGCTTAACCGGTACATCGTTGATGTGGAACTTATCCGCGAGTATCTCGGCTGTTCTGAAACCGAATCTCTTCTTCTTAACGCAGATAACTCTTCCCTCTGAATCCATTACCTCGATTATGAGATCATAAAGAACCGGAGCTGCATCATTCCATGTAGCAACATCAAGTGCTACGAACTCGACCTTATCTCTTCTTGTCCTCTTGGCTTCAGCAGTACCGCCTGCCTGTGACTGAATACTTATCTGAACCAAAGGAAGCTTATAAGGATCGTACTCCTGTCTTACTTCCATAACAGAGACACTTAACTGATAAGGCATGATAAGGTCAGTATGGTTTCTTACTCTGAAGTCAGCCGTAACGGAGAAGTTTCCTCTGTTAAGTCCGGACTTAACTTTAGTCGACAGTTCATTAGTCTCCTTATTGGGATTAATGATGTCGAGCTGGTTAACATAAGCATCAGGAACCGAAGTTACATTAAGTCTTAAGTTAGAGATCTCGAGCAAAGGCTCGGTTACGATCCTTACAGGTCTTATGATTCCGGAAAAACCGAAGTTCATGAGTTCCTTTAGAACATGACCGTACTTCTCTCTGTCCCATCTGTAAACTGCGATTGCAATCTGGTTGGTACCGGGTCTTGCACTGTCAGAAAGAAGGATTCTCTTTCTGGTCATAACAGAATGAGACTCAGTCATGAGCTGACCGTTAAGATAAAGATCGAAGCTTCCGCAAATACCTGAAGCCTCGAAGTAAATTGCTCTGTCGATATCACCAGGAGTAAAGACTACAGTAGTTCTGTAGATACCGATCTCGTCGTTCTCTTCTGAAGTGGACTTCATAATGTACTTGTCACTTATGGAGTCCTCGCCGCGCTTAGTTATCTTCTCTAACTCCTGCGGATAGTTATAAAGAAGGTTCTGCGGTAATCCGTAACCTTCTGTCTGCCATGTGGAAGGAACATTTATGATATCCCAGTCCGAATCATCAAATGAAGATGACTCGAATCCGAACGGCATATTACTCTCGCCGTCTGCCAGGAAAAACTTCCACGATGATAATGTTCTTGAATATGGAGATACTGCCTCACCGAATTCGGGAAGCTTTCTTTCTTTGTATATATAATCGAACGAATCATATGGCAAAAATCCGTCTGTACTGAATTCAAAATCCATATTAACTCCTCTGATCGGACAATAATATATTTTATTTTATCAGATAGAGTTGTTTGATTTCGTGTCTTAATGGTTACAAGTTGTGGCAATTATTAGTGCTTTAATAGTAGTAATCAACGCCTGCGCGTGAGGTCGAAGCCAATTCAACAAGTGCCATCGCCTGCCACATTAAAGGAAACTGTCCCGTGGGAGCGAAGTAAGCTGCATTGGAAACAACGGTATACTGCTCCTGCCCCGTCTCACCCGCTATTAAAGCTGCCTGAGCTTCGAAAAGCATTACTCCCACAGGCATATGGTAATCACTCGTAATCAAGGCAATCTGGCTTACCTTTGGATAGTATTCCTGAAGGATCTGATAAGTATAGATGGCATTCTGGGCCGTGGACATGGATCTGTTCTCTGCTATAACACGGTTTCTTCCCACTCCGTTATCAATGAGCCAGCGTGCCATAGCTTCAGCTTCTGTAGCCTCCGGGTTATTACCGGCTGTAGGACCGCCCGTGCAGATAATAAGCGCATTCGGATACTCCATCGCACTTGCCAAAGCTACATTTAATCTCTCTATTAACTCATCCTTCATGGAACCGTCGGGATTAAGTTCGAACCCGAGAACTACGATACAAAGTTCACCCGTTTCCGGTAACCCTGAAGGCAGTATTCCTTCATTCATATCAACGCCCACAGTTGACGTTTCTTCCCAGCGGTTCATGATTCCTCTCCATATAGCCGCCTTATCAGGATCTAACTGTTCCAAACTGTCAAGGTAACCTTCTATAACATCAGAAGACGAAGAACCGTTATTAGCGTATTCTACGACCATCTCGATTATTATCTGCTCGTAATCAGGCAGATCTTTACTCGTGAAATTAACAGGTGATATCAAAAGACCGATTATCAACACTATTGATGCAATTTTTCCAGCTATCAAGTATCCACCTCTAAGATTAAACTAATTAAGATTATACTTGATTATCCGGACATAAAAAGACCGCCTCCGAAGAGGCGGCCTTTCAATTATCTAATATCTGTCTATCAGAATCTGAACAGTGAGATGTTCTTAAGGATAGGTGCAAGTGTATTAGCAACGGTGGACATCATCTTGATGAAGATATCAAGTGCAACACCTACAACGTCCTTACGTGTATCACCGATAGTGTCACCTGTAACGGATGCCTTGTGAGCGGCAGAACCCTTACCGTGACCTTTGAGCTGACCTGACTCGATGTACTTCTTGGCGTTGTCGAATGCACCACCGGAGTTACCCATGAAGATAGCTCTCGGAATAGCTACAACTGTAGCACCTACAAGAAGGCCACCGACAAACTGTACGCCGAAGAGAATACCGCCGACTACAGGGATAACGAGAGCAAGGATTGAAGGAACTACCATCTTTCTGATAGCTTCTCTTGCTGCCATGGCGATCATCTTGTTGTAGTCAGGCTTAACCTTACCCTCGAGAACGCCGGGAACAGACATCTGCTTGTCTCCCTCATCAGCCATAAGCTTAGCGGAGTCGATAGTGTTGTCTGTAAGTACAGCGGAGAAATACTCTACGAGGGAACCGCCGATAATACCGCCGGCGATAACAGCGAATGATGCAAAGTTAAGAACAGGATCTGTTCCAAGCTCAGTATACTGACCAACATAAGCTGTGATCAAAGATACTGTAGCGAATGCAGCTGATCCGATAGCAAAACCCTTACCGATAGCAGCTGTAGTATTACCTACTGCATCAAGCTTATCAGTGATGGCACGGACCTCAGGTGCAAGGTGGCAAGCCTCAGCAAGACCGCCTGCATTATCTGCGATAGGACCGAATGCATCGATGGAAACAGTAGCACCTACGAATGCGAGCATTCCCAATGAGGAGATAGCAACGCCGTATGTACCGCAAAGTGTTCCTGATACGAGAAGTGAGATACCGATGAGAAGTACAGGGAGCAAACAGGATCTTGATCCGATAGCGTCACCCTTGGTAACAACGAAAGCCTCACCCTCAGTACAGATCTCAGCAAGCTCTCTTGTGGGCTTGTGCTCTGTAGCCGTGTAGTACTCTGTGATGATTCCGATAGCAACACCGCTTACGATACCGAGTACGGAAGAGATCCAGGGAGAAGCCCATCCGAATCTGAAGCTGTAAGCAGAAAGATCGTAACCGGAGAAAAGAACATAAGATGCGATACCACCCAATACAACTGTGATACCTGCGGAGATCCATGTGGAGAGGTCGAGCTCTCTTGAAGGATCGTCACCCATCTTCTTGAAGTTAGCGATACCAAGACCGATTAAGCATCCGATAAGACCGCAGCAAGCAAGTACGATCGGGAACAATGATGCATTAATGAAAGCTCCCTCCTCGATGGAAAGGCCCTTGTGTACTGCTACCTGATAAAGTGTAACTGCGATCATGATAGTAGCGGACATTGTAGCAACGAAGCTCTCGAGCAAGTCGGAGCAGTTACCTGCGATGTCGTTTACGTTATCACCGATGAAGTCTGCGATTGTGTTAGGGATTCTGGAGTCATCCTCAGGAAGATCATGACGAAGCTTACCCAAGATGTCAGAAGAGATATCTGCTGCCTTTGTGTAGTTACCGCCGGCAACACGGTTAAACATAGCAACGATGGAACATCCGAGTGAATAAGTGGATATACGCATCATAGTAGGATTGCAAACGAGGTTCACCAAGAAGCCTCTGCTCTCAGCAGTATGAGATACACCGCCATCCTTGAATACGAACTCTCCGAGGAGGAGAACTAAGATGAGACCGAACATACCGAATGCCTGTACTGCAAGTCCGCTGATGGAGCCACCGCACAAAGCAACCTTAACTGTCTCGCCGATGGACAAGGACTCTCTTGCCTTGTTGGAAGTTCTTACGTTAGCGTAAGTAGCACTCTTCATACCGAGGATACAAACGATGGAACTCATGAATCCTCCGATAAGGAATGAGATTCCTGACGTCTTCTCGATAACACAGCAGAAGATAACGGCTACTGCGATAAGAACGATACCGATGTACTTGAACTCAGTCTTAAGGAACGTTTCCGCACCCGATCTGATGATTCCTGCAAGCTCTGACATCTCAGCTGTGCCTTCGGGCAATTGTTTGATCCTGGCGTAATTCCAGAATATGTAAACCATTGCGACAACGGTGACACAGAGGACTGTCAGCCAAACAGCAACTGACGACATAAAACAACCCTCCTGGAAAATAAACTAATGTGATAATACCAAATTGGAAGGGTAATTTACAATTAAATGCGCGTATTTATATAAGAGGAGTTTCCCCATCAAGATCAAACAGGCTCATCTGCTTATATGGTTCCGGAAACTCATTAAGATACTTAAAGCAATCGTCCCACTTATACATGATACCGTTCTCCCTCAAGGTGTCACGGAACAGCTTCATTAATGAAGCTGAATCAGGGCTCGGTACCTCATAGGAGTAACCGTATTCTTTAAGGTATCTTTCCTTAAGTCCCGGAAAGTGCTTTTCGAGAGAGGCGAAGAAATACTCCCTGTCGCCCTCTCTTAAAGTCAGACCCATGTCGAAGCAGATAACACCCTTTACTTCTACCCTTACGCACTCGCCTAAGATCGCACTGATATTCTCCTCGGTGTCGTTAATAAAGGGCAGTATCGGCGTAAGCCATACCACGGTAGGGATTCCTCTCTCCCTCATCTTCTCAAGAACTTCGATGCGTCTTCTTGTATTGCACACGTTAGGCTCAAGTATGCTGCACAGGTCGTCATCGTAAGTTGTAAGCGTCATCTGCACCACGCACTTTGTCTTTCTGTTAATCTCATCAAGAAGATCGATATCCCTTAGGATGAGGTCAGACTTGGTAAGAACCGTCACCCCGAAGCCGTACTTTAGTATCACCTCAAGGCACTTCCTCGTAAGGCCTAATTCCTTCTCGCAGTGCATGTAGGGATCCGACATGGAACCCGTGCCGATCATGCACTTTTTGCGCTTTGAGAGAAGTGTCTTCTCAAGAAGCTCGGGGGCGTTCTGCTTTACTTCGACATCCTCGAAAAGGTGTTTCATCTGATAGCAGGTACTTCTGCTGTCACAGTAAATGCAGCCGTGAGTACACCCGCGGTAGATATTCATGCCGCAAGCGCCGGAGTTATTCGTCAATATCCCTTTGGCATCAACGAAATGCATCAGAAGATGATGATAAGACCGATAATCTCGAGAACGATAATGAGTCCGAATATAACAGATCCGATGATAAGATCGACCGGATTTCTAAAGAACTCGGGAGTAGCGAAAGATTCCTTGGAAAGCACACCCATCTGTCCCGTGTGATCAAATGAATCGACATTGGAAGTCTGCTTAACATGATCCTTGGACGGATCATAAACATTGGGCTTGCCGTCGTAGCCTGTATCATAAACAGCGGTAACGGAAGGCTTAACCTGACCTGAGATCAGTGCCTCATCCTCGAAAGGGTCTCCGTAAGCCAAAGAAGTCTCTGTGAATTCAACCGACTCATAGCGTCCGGATCTCATGATCTTACGCTTCTGCTCGTCAGTCTTTATTACGAAGCCTGTTCTTTCATCCGGGTCCTTGGTATTAAGGACGTTACGATCCGGATCGATGTCATATTTTCTGGCTACCATATTAAGTGCATAGTATCACGCAGGGCAATCAGCATGCAAGTAACCGGGGTTACCAGGGTACCATTGATCCTCCGCCGCCCGACGAACCGTCAGGTGTACCGTTAGCTCCGCCGTAACGCTCCTGCTGTGCTTCACCCTGGATCTCTATGATCTGCTCCTCGGGAGTAAGTGTCGGTGTAGGTGTGGCACCGCCATCTCCACCGCCATCAGGTGTAGGAGTAGGTTCTTCCCCGCTGCCCGGAGTAGGAGTAGGTGTATCTGCGCCGCCATCAGGAGTAGGCGTAGGAGTATCACCGCCCTCGGGTGTAGGTGTAGGAGTCTCGCCGTCAGGTGTAGGCGTAGGTGTCTCACCATCAGGAGTAGGTGTAGGAGTCTCGGAAGGCTCCGGCGTAGGTGAAGGTTCCTCGGGTTCGAACTGATCAAGGATCTGCTGCTCGAACTCGTCAATCTCGTTCTTCAATGTCTGCGCATCGGGATAGTGACCGCTGTTGTCTTCTCTTGAAGCACAGCCGTTCTCACAAAGGATATCACGAGCATGATCAAGGATTTCCAGAACCTCCTGGTAATTCTCTTCCGTAATCGCATTAGGGTTGATCTGCTCTACTAGTGAAAGCGCATAGTTAACTCTCATACGGCAGTCCTGAGGATCTTCGAGCTCTCTGCCGTTATAAACCTCGGCAAACTGCTGCTCGGCAAGCTCATACTGGCCCAAAGCATAGTAGATATTACCCTTGTTATACGTGTTAACGTAAGGCTCGATAAAGCCTAAGAAACCAAGTGAATTCTGCTCGTAGATTCCGTGCTGGAATTTATCGATCATCTTGTTGTTGCTGTAATCCGCAAGAAGAAGGATCGCAAGCAGCATTGCAAGTATAGTCCAAATAGCCGCGAATAATCTCTTCATATCTTATCCCCTCCTCTTGAGGCTTATAAACTCATAAGCCGTAAGAAGAGCAAGCGGAAGTACGAATACATAGTAAAAATCCACATACCCTTGCTTTACATCATCCTGTGATGCAGATTCGTTGCCTTCTCTAATCTGAGTTAATGTTGACTCAAGAGCACTGTTATCAGTCATATTTAGGTAAGGAATATCAAGGTCAGATGCAACTTCACGAAGGCTGTCCTCATCAAGTTTTGTTACAGCCTCGATTGAAGATGAGCCTCTGTTATCCATTACCATATAGCTTAAGTTACGTGTGTGGTCCTCATAAAGCATGTGACCGCCTCTTTCCGTACCGTAACCCATAACAGCTCCGCCTACGAACAAATCCGCGATATCAGCAAAAGAATCACGTCCGCCGTCTTCAGTATTCTCACCATCGCTTAAGAAGAAGATAACAAGCTGGCTGTTACCGTATACTTCCTCAGCGTCCTCTGCAAGATCCTCGATCGTGTCTACGCAGTCAGTAAGATTCGTACCGTTGGCATATGAAGGTGACAACGGATAAATAGAATCTACCGCATTCATGACATAGTTAACTGAATCCGTAAAAGGTGTCATAACATGAACGTTGTTGTTAAAACAAACGATCGAGAACTTAGCACCTGGAAGATTCTGAACGATATAACTTACGTCCTCTCTTACCTTATCAAGACGAGTATCGTATCCGGGCTGGTCGTCACCTAACATACTGATCGTATCGTCAATGACGATGATTACGTTTAGATCCATCTTAGTCGTAGTTATCTCGATGTTATCCGAAGGATACATAGGACGAAGATTAATTACGAACAATAAGAGCACGACAAGGATCTGTCTAATGTAAGGCATTACTCCTCTTCTCTTGAAGATGAGAAGAATAACGCAGAATACCGCCATTATGGGAATGGGTACTATAGGTTCATATGTTATTGAAGATAAATCTATTCCGCCCATATCGTCACACCTTACAAAGCCACTGCAAAAGTATCATGCACGCCATTGATATAAGAAGAATCATGAACGGGATCTCAGGAGTTACAACCTCACTGATCTCGTACTCAACCGTATCAAGCGTAGCAACATGTTCCTGAATGCTATCAACGATATCGCCTACTACTCGGGGATTCTCACCATAGTAGAACTCACCGCCTGTCATCTCAACTGCATTACTCATCATTCTTCTGTCAGCAGGATACATATTCTCTGTGCCGACACCATAAACGGTGATACCACGGTCAACACAAAGCTGGCCTGCTTCAGGCAAAGTGATGATCTCATCACCCTGAAGGTCATTATCAGTAGAGAAAATAATGATTCTTGATCTGTCAGGATCTTCCTCGATATTCGTGAAGTCGAGAGCCGCTGCTGCAAGACCGTCACCGATGATGGAAGAACCTCTCTGTGCGTTACCTACCAAAGTACCGGCACTGATGTACTCATCAAGCTCAACGAGTCTTGTGCTGTATCCGCCGCTTCCGTTATAGAAATCGTAACGAAGCTCCAAAGCTTCCTCGATAGTATCAAGCTCATTAAGAACCTGCTCGTAATCTGTTGTAAGAGGGCAAAGATACAACGGTGAAGTATTGAAGATAACGATACCGAATCTCTCACCGTTAAGATTCTCTACTACCTCCTTAAGCTTTCCTACAAGCTCGAAGTTAAGGTGGTCAACCGTTGTGGAGATATCCATACAAAGGATAATGTCACGGTTCATGTGCTTGATCTCAGTAACATCTTCCTTATAAGGAGTAGCCATCAGATATCCTGACAAAAGTATATTTACGATAATGGAAATCGTAAGGAAGAACTTAAGCACCTTATAAGCGCGAAGTCTTCTTCTGAAGTGCGGGATTTCCTTGATATAGTCTGCCTCTACAGCTTTTGTTCCACCTCTAAACTTCTTTCTCCTTCTAAAGCTGATGAAAGAGAAAAGCAGAAAAATAACTGCAACTGCCGCACAGGCATAAAGGGCGATACTGTACTTTAAT
>JAEEGL014374178.1_pt1 | contig 36931 bp, 27 predicted proteins | sample 9134231 | NCBI WGS metagenome assembly JAEEGL01 (sample SAMN16246548, study PRJNA631951) | gut metagenome | biome: gut microbiome; feature: rumen; material: fiber-attached | host: Bos | place: Iran: Karaj | collected 2018-10 | reverse complement strand
GTTCAAAGCTGGTAAGGCTCTTAAGGATGCTGTTAATGGCAAGAAGAAATAATTATAGCTTATAAAAATAAAGGACCTCTTGGTGTTGATCACCAGGAGGTCTTTTTTGTATGTCATATTAACAAATATTTCGTTGACTTGGGTTAGCAATTTAGCGGAAGCTGTTCTTCTGCTTCAGCTGCTCTTCCAGAGCCTTGTGAGCCATATAAATGTCGTTATTTGCTGCCCAATCCTTCTCAATAAGGCTTCTGATATACTTTGTTGCTGACATATTTGAAGCCTTAGCCATATGCTCTACATAATCTCTGAGGCCTCTAATATCAAGCAGAAGGAATTTATCCTTCTCGTATCTGCTGTTTTTCTCCCCTTTTTCTGCCTTTGCAGGTCTGCTTGGCTCATTATATGGCGTTGCCTGAACAGGCTGAGTATAAGGCATCTGAGGCATCGTATTAACAGGCTGCTGATATGAGTATACCGGCTGCTGATAAGCCTGAGGCTGAACCGGCTGAGTATAAGTCTGAACCTGTGGCTGAGGGGCTACCGGATTTGTCTGAACCGGAATCTGGTTCTGTACAGGCTGTTGAACTTCCGGTCGTTCTATTGACTGCCCCTGCTCTGAAATCTGCTGAACAGTTTCTTCTACTGTACTTACTTCCTTTTCTTCCACAGATGTAACCGGCTCTGCTTTCGCTTCTTTTACAGACTCCTTTAAAGCTTCTTTTACTGGTTTTGTAGTTTCAGTGGCTTTTTCTGTAGCAGTCTCTTTTGCTTTTACATCTGCCTTGTTATCTTTATTATCCTTTTTTGACTGCTCATCGAGCCTTGTCATTCCTGAAAATAGACCTCTTGAAGCACTGTGTACACCACTCTGTAATTTACTAGCTTTGCTTGCCATCACTCATCCTCCTCAAGGAATTCATCGATAAAATCATCATAATCTCTCGCTGCCTGTGATCCTCCGGCATATTCGAAGAGATCCATTTTCATAGTCTGGGCTTCTTCTACAGATACATTAAGTCTTATCTTGGACTTAAATACCTTAGTCTCAAGGAATTTAGCCTTTTCTTCTATGTCATTTATCCAAATCTTTGAATTAGATGTGTTTCTTACCTTTGTAACAAGTATTCCATCAACTTTAAGCTTATCATTTGTATAATCATGAATCTGACCTATAAACTTATATAATCTTGATAATCCCTGAAGAGAGAATGCACCTGGTTCAAGAGGAATAATGACCTCATCTGCAACTGTAAGTATGTTCATAAGAACAACACCAAGAGCCGGGCTGCAATCAAACACGCAGAAATCATATTCTTTCTCTATATCGTTGAACGCTTCCTTGATAAGTCTCTCTCTTCCAATTCCTGTAAAAGTCATATCTGCTGAAGCTAGATCAATTCCACCAACAATAAGATCTAGATTCTCTGCTATAGGAATAATAGCCTTGTTAATATTCTTTCTCTTATCCATTACCTCGAAAAGCTTTGCAGGAACATTCTTGTAAAAGTACTCCTGCTGCTCTTCAGTTAATTCCTCAATATCTTCCGGATCAGGATCAATCTCGTTAAGATCAATTCCTGCAGTCATTGACAAATTCTCCTGAGGATCGGCATCTACTACCAATACCTTATATCCTCTTCTGGCAAGGCCTACAGCCATAGCGTAACTGGACGTAGTCTTGGCCACTCCCCCTTTTTGATTGCTGAATGCTACTATTCGCATATTTCCTCCCGCCTTATATAACTGTATTGATTTACTCATGCTTTTTAATTATACTTCATCGATTTTATATATTCAATAATTAACATAATAAATATATTGTATATTCTATCTACATATTCAATATGTTATATATCTTCTATGCTCTAAATATTTTATATTTCCTTCAGATATATGTTATTATGTTATACATGTTCTATGCTTTATATTCTATAAATATTAATATATGTGTTATATAGCTTGTTTAATATATTTATGTTCTTTATATTATTAATACATTTCCCTTATGTTTATTTAATATATATTTGTTATATATCTTATTCTGGAAAATTATTTATAAATTATATATTCTATATATTTATATAACATATAGATCTATGATTATATACATTAGAAGCTTGTTATATAACATAAATATTTTCAATATGCTTCTCACTACGTTTAAATAATAATCATAAAGCGTTATTATGTTTATATCATATCAATACTGCTCCAAAAATGTTATATATCTTATATAAGTCTTTGTTGATAGAATATAATGTATTGTATCGCCCTAACCCCAGTTCTTTCCTTTGTTTAAGCTCATTATAAAAATATTATTTTGTTATATATATTATATATTTATATCATAATTCTTATTTATATATTTATACTGGAAAGCTCAATTATATTGTTATATATAATGATCTTATTTTATTCTTGCCAACTCACAATTTGAATATGTTATATATGTTACATATAAAGAGGGCAATTTATAAGCCGTGTTATGACCGTGACATATGTTATATATATTCTATAATTATATATTAAATATATTTTATTTATACTTAGATATATATCTTATATGTTGTATGTTTATATTATACTTTATGTATGTTATATATGTATTATGTTTTATTTATATTGTTTGTTGCATATATCATGTATATATAATAGATTATATTCATCAGATATATTTGCAATATATCCTATATATGATATAATTATATAAACATATGTGTTATAAATATAACGTATATAATATATTTGTTATATTTGAAATATAAACCATTTATCATTTATATTATATATTCTATATTAAAAAACGTATAGGTTAACCATATTAGGAGACACAGTATATGCAAAAGAGCAGTCTGGAACGATAATTAGCGAGGCCAAAGTGCAAAACGCGAATGATCAATGAGTAAAAGCAATATATTGCATCCAGACTAAGGAAAAAGTGTAAATATGATTAATTTTCATCAATAAACATTATGTTTTTAATCAAAATTCACTATCTTGCATTTAATTAAACGTTTTACGTATGTATCGCCGTGGAAATTGGTAAAAAAATAATTATCAAATTATAAATAATCTATAAAATTAAGAAACATTAAGGTGCAAGCACATTTCAAAATTACAAAAAGATGCGAAGACCCGCATAAAATGGGCATTTGCGAGGTTTTGATAGAATTTTTGCATAAAAAGAATGAAATGTTGCAAGTTTACTTGCCGTAAAACTAATTTTGCAAGCAAAAATATAATATGGTATCGATTGATATTTCCGCATAATTCAAGAGGTTTTTAGGTTTATTAATTCTTGTTTCTATATCTTGTGTAATTTTATATAAATTTGTAAAATTGCGTTGATGAATTTCACCAAAGTGGTCAATATATTTTGCTAAATCTATATGTATTGTTATTTTTTATCAATCTATATACAACCATACGTAATTTAATAAGAGGAAATAAACTCTAATTTACCAAACTAAAGTTGTATAGATTTCAAAATAATACTGTTGTAAAAATTATCTGAAAATAGAAGAAATTCTTAAATAATTAAAATTACAAATAATTGATTAAATATATCGCTTGTTATTATTTAAGATAGTAAATATAATTCAGAATTAATTATGTAAATATTATTAATATCGCTCTAAAATAAACAGAAATGTTCATTTCTTAATCTCCAAAATGAAATGTGTGTCAAAGAAAGGACTTGCAGAATTATTGCTGCAGGTCCTTTCTGGTTATATAAATAAAGAATCGGATATTACTTTCAATTTTTAGGTGACTATATAGGGAAGAGAGATTAGATCTATTAATTTCAAATTTAACTATTCAATTTGCAAGTTAATGGAATACTATATGGTGGAAATATTTATCTGAACTATATAATTCAGGGATGTATCCAGATCTGATTAATAATAATCATAAATGGAGTGATTTTAATGTATCTTTTTCAATTGATTCACAATTATATTAGTGGGGAATTTCTTTTACTTAAATCTATGAATAATTTTAGGAAAATAGATAATATATATTTTTGAAGACGTGTTTGTTAATTATAATAATAAATACTACATTTTTTATTAATTAATGCGCTCAAAAGCCCAGTAAACATGCGGTATCTATAAATTTTAGGTGCAGAAAAAGGGGAAAAAAAGGTAACATAAAGGGATTATAAAGGCATATGAAAGGGTTTTAAAGGTGTAATAAAAGGGAATGGTTCAAAAACCCTTATAAGGTACCGGAAATGGGCTATAAGGTAACCAAAAATGGAATTTAAGGTGAACAAAATGGGAATATAAATTAAAGGTGACTAAAAAGGGAATACATGAAATCAATGGATTCCCTTCACTAAAATTCTCTATACACCCGAGATTTCTAGCATATATTGTAAAATGTAAGAAGTATTACATCGCTTATAGGTGACATAAAAGGGAACAAGAGTCAGCAAAAGGTGACTAAAAAGGGAATATATTTCCAGGACATAAATTTGAACAGGATTATTAGCTGTAATTGTACAGAATAATAAATAATTCGCCATCATTTATGTTTAAATATCGATTTTGAACACAGAAGAAGAAAATTAAGATATTTTATTAGAGAATCAAAGATCATCATCATAGAAAGAATTAAACATGTGAGTCAGAAGGGAATGTAAAAGGGCGTTAAAGGTGACATAAAAGGGAATAGCATAAACCATTATGGTTAATTCAAAAAAGTCAAAAGTTACTAAAAGGGGCGCACTATATTGCAAAGGTGCATAAAAAGGGAGCAAAAATAATAGACTGGTGTAGTCAACAATTTGTTGTAGCAAACGCGCCTGAAACCCACAAAATATAGGCAAAAAATGCTTGAAAGTGACAAAAAAGGGAATATAATAATTATTGAAGTAAATAAAAAGGGAATGTTATTTTTTGCTTATAACCAAAAGGTGTATAAAAAAGGAATCAACTTTATATTATAAAGGTGTACAAAAAGGGAAGTTCCTTAAGTGGGGGAATAATGCAGGATAAAAAGAGAGAGCAGCTGGTGGTGAATAAGAGCTACAAGAAATCCAATGAGCTCATAAATGCCATGGGTAAGGGCACGGCCCTTAGCCAAAAGTTATTTGCCATAGGTATGCAGAATATTACTATAGATAATACAAATAACGTAGTAGCAACTATTTATGGTTCTGATCTTAGAAAGATGTTTAATTCCAGTTCTGGATCTCTTTATGAACATATTGAGGCACTATGTGACAGACAGATAAAGGGTGCAACAATTTTTGATTGGAACCTTCTTATGAAGGACAAGGAAAACGGCAAGATTGAGGCACATCAGGTTGTAACAGATGCGTCATTCAAGGATGGAACGCTTACTCTCAGATATAATAATTCTCTTACTGATAAAATTGTTAATTTACAGAAGAACTATACTGTTCTTAGTTTAGCAGAGACGTTGAGTCTTAAGAGCGTTTATTCTTTGCGACTTTATGAGATGCTTAAGTCCGCTTATGACTATAAGAAAGCGATAGTCAAGGAAGAGGGAGAGCAGGTCTTTGATTACAATCTCACGGAGTTGAAGCTGGAACTGGGTATTATCAACTCCGGTGGTAGTAAAGAGATTAAGAATGAGCTTGAGAAAGAGTACCCGGATTACGACAAAATAGATGAACTTGCAGAGAAAACCGGTCAGACCAAGTACAAGGAATACAAGATTTTTAACAGAAATGTACTTAGTAAGGCCAAGGAAGAGCTAAACAAGAAAACTACACTTAATGTGGATTATGAGCCAATTAAGAGTGGTAGAAGAGCTGTGGGCATTCGCTTCTATGTCGACCAGAAAGAAAATGCCGCCAGCAGCAAGAAGAGTATGACACCTATTAACAAAGATGAGGTTCTTGATGAGCTCATTGATCTTTTGCATGGAGATTTCAAGATTAAAGAAATCAGGGATATAGCAGAATGTGCAGGCTATGACCTGGAGAAGATCAGGAAATCATACGAATATATGCAATCCTATGTTACAACAATCGATGTTCCCATTGCATTCATGAAAGAATGCATTAAGAATGAGTATTACAATAGTAAAGCGACTCCCAAGAAACCGGAGAAGACGAAATTCCATAATTTTGAGCAGAATACAAATGATAATTTTGATGAACTTGAAAAACTTTTGCTCGATAACTGATATTGATGGCATATATGTTATATAACATATATGCCTTTTCTAAAAAGGAGAAATGATGGAAAGAATAGTATCAAAACTACTTATCTATGGTGATATGCCAGAAGATTCAATACTGATGCAGCTTGCAGAGGTATGTAGAGATCTTCATGCAGGCGGATACTCCAAAGAGGACCTTACATCCAGAGTATTTAAACAGGTTAAGAGACTTTTGGAGCTTGGTACATCATGCGCTTTTGACAAAAATTTATGGCATAACTATCTGACATATTTGCTGATAATGGATGAAAATCCATTTAGTTTAACCTGCGAGAAGGTTGGTAGTAAAGATGGTAGTGTCAATCATTTTGCGAAGAGTGATTTCGACGCTTTTATGAAGCTTTTTAACTATGATTTTTCAGAGCTTGAAGAGAAGCTTGGAGTAGATTGCTTTTCCTGTATTACAGACTATAAGGCTATTGAAAAGCCGGAATTAATGTATAACACTAACGTTAGCGAAAAGGTCAGAAACCTTAGTGAAAAGCTTGAAACCGCAACGGACCAGAATGACTTTTTTAACCTTGTTACAGCGTTTTACAAGGACATTGGAGTAGGAGCTTTTGGTCTGAACAAGGCTTTCAGGCTCAAGGAGCTTCCCGGAGAAATCCTTCAGTTTAATCCTATCAACAATATGGATGCGGTGGTTTTGAATGATCTTGTTGGATATGAATTACAGAAAGAGAAGCTAATCGCTAATACAAAGGCCTTTGTAGAAGGTAAAAAAGCTAACAATGTTCTTCTGTTTGGCGACAGCGGAACTGGAAAATCTACAAGTATCAAGGCTATTGTAAATGAATTCTACAAGGATGGCCTTAGGATGATAGAGATATACAAGCATCAGTTCAGGTTATTGTCGCAGCTGATATCTCAGATTAAGAACAGAAACTATAAGTTTATTATCTACATGGATGATCTGTCATTTGAAGAGGATGAGTCGGACTACAAGTTTCTTAAAGCGGTTATTGAGGGCGGAGTGGAGACAAAGCCGGATAATATACTGATTTACGCTACTTCTAACAGACGACATCTTATTAAGGAAACCTGGAAAGACAGAAGAGACGTAGAGCAGGACGGAGACATCCACAGATCCGATACGATGGAAGAGAAGCTGTCTTTGGCCAACAGATTTGGCGTAACTATAGGCTATTACAAACCTTCAAGGCAGGAGTATTACGATATTGTAAAAGAACTTGTGGCAAAAGAGGGCATAAATATGCCTGAGGAAGACCTTCTTAGAGAAGCAGACAGATGGGAACTAAACCACGGTGGAATATCCGGCAGAACAGCCAGACAGTTTGTAAATTTCTTGTTATCAAGGGTCCCACTTTAAGTTAGGGCATCCGGGTGCGCAGCCCTGTAAATATTCGTTCCTTACTTCGCATGAAGCGTTTCTGCAATCTTTGCATCTGAAGGTATAGTGGTATGAATACCTTAATTTGCAGGCTCTGCAGCAAAAAGGCATACTACTGTTTCTTGCGATGAAAGTGCGTCCGCAGCCTATGCAGGTTTTTTCGATATTATGAGCCATGGGATTCTCCTTGTGGAAACTCCAATACTACACTTATATTATCAGTTTACTTTTATGTATAATCAATAAACTTGAGATTAAATGAAAATAAAATAATAGATTTTATGAGGGATTTAGGATAGTATTTTATGTAATACACGAATTTTAAAGGATTTAGCCATGCACGAAATGAGTTATATTATGAGAATGGTTAATCTCGCCTGCGAAGTAGCCATTGAGAATAATGCCAAGAAGGTAAAGCAGATAGTTGTTGATGTTGGGCAGACGACCGGTGTGATGCCTTATTACATGTACAAATACTATCCGGACGCAGTGAAAAACACTATTATTGAAGGCGCAGAGCTGGTCTGTAATGAGGTTCCGGTCAAGGCTTTGTGCGAAGAATGTGGGAAGGAGTATTTTCCCAATAAGGATAATAGATATCTTTGCCCGCATTGTGGTGGACGAAAGGCCCATATTATCGAAGGGAAAGATGTCATTCTGAAAAATGTAATCATTGAAGAATGATATAAGTTATATAACATATAAAACAAATATAGTTTGTATAATATATATGGAGGCTGCATGAAGACAATTTACCTCGAATGTAAAATGGGAGTAGCAGGAGATATGCTGGCTGCAGCTCTTTTAGGACTTGTAGACGATAGCAAAGAGGCTGTAGATGAGCTCAATGCCATTGGTATTCCCGGTGTTGAATACAGGCTCGATGATACAACAAAATGTGGCATAACAGGCATGCATCTGACAGTGCTTATTAACGGAGAGGAAGAGCAGGTCTCTGATGGCACAGAGCATATACATGACCATCACCATGATACAGAACATGACCACTCTCATGAGCATACCCACAGTCATAGGACTCTTTATGAGATAGAGGATATTATCGAGAATCTCAAGATCTCCAAAGATGTAAAGAGTGATATCAGGGAGGTCTATGAGCTCCTGGCAGAGGCTGAGAGCAGCGTACACGGAGTTCCGGTGGATCAGATTCATTTCCATGAAGTTGGAAATATGGATGCAATCGCTGATATTACTGCTGTGTGCTATCTTATGCACAAGATCGATCCTGACAGAGTAGTTGTGTCACCGGTAAATGTTGGAGGTGGAACGGTTAAGTGTGCACATGGTATTTTGCCTGTTCCGGCACCGGCCACAGCGCATCTTCTTAGAGAAATACCCAGCTATGAAAGCGAGACAATCAGATCGGAACTTACCACTCCTACGGGGGCAGCACTTATTAAATATTTTGCAGACGTGTTTGGCACCCAGCCGGTAATGAGAGTCAGTAAAATCGGCTATGGAATGGGGAAAAAGGATTTTCCGCAGGCAAATGCGCTTAGAGCCATTATGGGGCTAGTCAGAGAAGAGACGGAGCAGGTTATAGAGTTCTCCTGTAATGTTGATGATATGACTCCCGAGGAGATTGGATTTGCCACAGAAAACCTTCTAAAGGCAGGAGCAGTGGAGGTTTATACAGTATCAGCTGATATGAAAAAGAACAGACCCGGATCAGTAATCTACGTCATGTGTAAGGTAGAGGACAGGGACAAGATTCTTCACCAGATCTTTTTGCATACAACAACTCTTGGTGTAAGAGAGAATATCTGTAATCGATATGTTCTATCAAGGGAGATTCAGAAGATTGATACTCCTTACGGAGAGGTTAGGGTTAAAAAATCTTCCGGCTACCATGTGAACAGGAGTAAACTTGAATATGACGATCTGGCGGGGATTGCTGTCAGAACCGGAAAATCAATAATAGATCTGAGAAAAGAACTTTCAGATATCGAATAAAAAATAAGCCTGACCGGCTGCATCATATCAATCGGTCAGGCTATATTTTTGCTTTTATTCGTTGGCCAGTTTTTCAATTTCCACTTGAGAAATTCTTATTGTATCATCGACGGACTGCTCGCCGTTGATACATTTTATAAGTTCTGCTCCGAAGACGTCTTCGATTCTGGACCATTTCGTGGTCCTTGGGCGAACTCTCGAGTTATTGGTGCCGGAATAGATTGCCTGGAAGTAGGGGTATTGTTCAAGAATGCTGTTATCACGGAAAATGCTGCTTCTTGTAGGCACACCGCCAAATTCCAGAGCTTTTATCTGAACATCTCTGCTGGTTAAATACTTTATTGCTTCAAGTGCTAGATCTTTATTGGCTGAGTTCCTTGTTACGCCAAGGAGCCAGTTTCCGATTTCACCTGTAGGAAGAACAGCAGCAGTAGCGTTTTTCTTTGCGGGTACCTGCGCTATTGCGGCTGAAGATCCGTTGCCTGATATAAACCAGGATGGCCAGCCAAGAGCGAAGGCGGCTTCTCCTGATGAAACAGCATCTACCAGATCATTTTTTTCATAACTTCCGCCGGTTTCATGGAGCTTGCAGTAGAATTCCAAAGCATCTCTGCTCTCCTGACTATCAAGGATAATCTGGTTTTCACTGAAAATATCACCGCCAAATGCCCAAAGTATTGGGAGAAAGTCTGATACGATGGGATTTCCGGATTGGCCTCTTACGGCATAACCTTTCTTACCCTGGCTACTGATTTCACTGGCAATTTCATAGATGTTCTCCCAATTGGAAAGGTCTGCAGAAGAGTCTACAAGCGAATCATTGTAGAATAAAAGCTGAACATTACCGGAAAATGGAACGGCATAGGTTGCGCCCAAAGGATAGGGGTCCTTGCCAAGAAGTTTTGATTTCTCTACAAAGTCTTCATCATCGGTATAACCTAACTGTGTAAGATTACACAAAATGTTTTTTTCGATATATTCAGGCATCAGGGGGTCGTCTATCATGATCAGATCATAAGCGCCAATAGAGTTTGATGCATCTTCGATGGATTTATCATGGATGTCTTCTGCGCTTAGGGGTATTATATTAAATGTGCAGTTGTGTTCTCTTTCGAAATCATCTTTTACTGCATTAATTACATCAAAATAAGAGCCATCTCTTGCGGCTATTGTAAGGGTAATGCGATCGCCGGTGTTTTCCGGGTTGGGATTACCGCATGCTGTGCAGGACAAAACAAGTATAGAAGTTAATAGCAATGAAAAGAGCCGTTTTCTCATAGCATACCTCCATAGTTCCTTGAGTCTATATTACCATAAAGCGTTTGGAAATATGTGTAAAGAAAATAATTTTATTATTAAGAATTGAGGCGACATAATGATAAAGCTAGATTTAATTACCGGGTTTCTGGGCTCCGGGAAGACAACATTCATGAGATATTATGCCAAGACTCTTGCTGAGAGAGGCGAGAAGCTCTGCATAATTGAAAATGATTTTGGCGCGATAAATGTGGATATGGTGCTGCTGAAAGATTTAGAGGATATTGGCTGCAATCTGGAAATGGTTGTTGGCGGAGATGGGCCTGAAGCTCATAAGCGTAGGCTGAAGACCAAGCTCATTTCAATGGCGATGATGGGATATACGCGGGTAATTATTGAGCCGTCGGGAATATATGATGTGGACGAGTTCTTTGATCTGTTGTATGAGGAGCCGATTGACAGGTGGTATGAAGCGGGCAATGTCATCGCGATAGTAAATCCCAAATTGGATAAAGAATTGTCAAATATATCGAGATATCTTTTTATGTCGGAAATTGCACAGGCCGGCGCAGTGATATTGAGCAGAACGCAGGAATGCTATGAGCAGGAGCTGGTAGATATCAGGAAAAGAATCGGCGATGTGATGGAAGAGTTTGGGTGCAATAGGAAAATCGTTGAAAAATTGATCGTTGACAAGGAATGGGAAGCACTTGATGCACCAGATTATGACGAGATTATTAAATGTGGATATAACCGTTGCGATCACATAAAAATCCCTGTTTCGGGTGAGAATGACTATCAGACATACTTTTACTTTGATTTTAAGATGAACTTGGATGAACTGGTGGAAGCAACTCAGAAAATCTTTGCTGATCCAGACTGTTTCGGAGTGCATAGGATAAAGGGGATAGTGCAGACAAATACTGGGGATTTCTACGAATTGAATACCACCAGAAATGAAATAATGACCAATAAAGTCAATGCATTTAGAGCAGTTTTGATAGTTATCGGAGAAGAGATTGATCGCGACAAGATTGTTTTTTATCTTGGCGAGCCCACCATGTAATTGTTGCGATTGAATAATCATATTTTGCTAAAATTTAGTGCAATAGCCGCTGGATTATTATATAATCATAGTTGAACTTATTAGAATTCATGCATTTTCAGAGTCACCTATAACCTAAAGTCTTAGATTACAAGCGGAGTGTTCGTATGGATAATGTTAGTAATGAGGGGAAAATAGGGTATTCTTCAACTGAGGATTTCGCTCCCAGTGATATTCTGTATATGCTTAAAGATTTACCGGATGCATGTTGTATCTTTAAGGTTTTAACAGACCCTTTTGGAACAGTTAAGGATATGCTTTTTCTTTTTGCTAATGAGAAATATGCTCAAATGGTTGGGAAGACACCACCGGAGCTTGTTGGCAGCACTTTCTTTAAAACTGTCACAAACAGGGATGAGGATTGGATCAGATACAGCTATCAGGCAGCCATTTTAAGGCAGTCTTTAATAATGAGGACCTACAACTCCAAATTCGACAAATGGTTTGAATTTTGGGCGGTTCCTGTCTATAAGAAGGGCTTCTGTGCCTTTGTAATCCATGATGTTACCGTTGTAAAGAAAAACGAAGAAAATACGGCGCTTACTTTTAATACCGATAAGCTGATCATTGACTGTGCCACAGCTGTTTCTTCAGCAGAATTTGGAAGAGGCATCCGTAAAGCAATGAGGATAGTCGGACAGGCTATTGAAGCAGATCGTGTCTATGTTGTTGAAACCAAGGAAGATCGTGTAGTAGATTTTCACGAGTGGAGAAGCGGGGCAAACACATCAGATCTTCCAGGCAAAAAAGACTTTGAGAAATACGATATTCACAAAATGTGGAGTTACCAGCTAAAGAACAAGAATGTAGTTGTTGTAAATGACACAGCCACTTTGATGGATGGCAACGAAGAGATGTATAAGGAGATTCTGGCCGGAAGAATTTCGCGTTATGTGGTTGTGGGACTTAAGGACAAGAAGGACCAGATTGGATATCTGGTGGCTGACAACTATTCCAATGAGCTTTCCCTCAATATTGCTGATGTTATGGAGACTGTAGCCATCTTTATTTCTGCAGAGATGCGGAATAAGGCGCTTACTGATGAGATGATGTACATGGGAAGTCATGACAGTCTTACAGGGCTTGGAAACAGATATGCGCTTAATCAGGCGCTACTTCTTTTGTCAGAGATGTCAACGAGTGTGGGCGTATGCTATTCAGATATTAATGGTCTTAAGACAATTAACGATGAGAATGGCCATGCGGCAGGTGATGACATGATCAAAGATACTGCCAAGATCTTTTTATCTGTATTTAAGAAGAAGTGTGCATATAGGATTGGAGGAGACGAGTTTATTGCTATTGTTCCGGAGGTTGATGAAGATATCTTTGCTTCAATGGTGGACAAATTTAAGCAAAAGGCCAAGAATATTCCTATTTCCGTAGGATCAAAATGGGCTGAGGACTCCAAGCACATCAACGAGATCATTAAACAGGCTGATGAGTCTATGTATTTCAGTAAGGCTGAATACTATAAGAGTCACGAGAGAAGGCACAATACATAATATATAAAGGCAAAATAATAGAGCTATCGAGGAGTGGACCTCTTCGATAGCTCTTTTTCGATTGATTAAGCGAGTGATGCAGTAATGATAGCCATTGAATAAACTTCGATAGCGTTGCAACCACGGGAAAGATCGTTGATTGGAGCGTTAAGACCAAGAAGAATAGGTCCGTAAGCTTCAAAGTTACCCATACGCTGAGCAATCTTGTAACCAAGGTTACCTGCGTTAATATCAGGGAAAATAAATGTGTTAGCATGGCCGGCAACAGCTGATCCCGGAGCCTTCTGCTTAGCAACACGAGGCGAAACAGCTGCGTCGAACTGGAGCTCACCGTCGATAGGAATCTCAGGATACTTAGCCTTAGCCTTCTTGGTAGCATTCTGCATCTTTGTTACTGTGTCATCCTTGGCTGATCCCTTTGTAGAGAATGAAAGGAAGGCAACCTTAGGAGTTACACCGAATCTCTGGGCGCAGTTAACTGTTTCGCCGCAGATCTCAACAAGCTCGTCCTCATTAGGATTAATGTTGATTCCGCAGTCAGCCATAGCGATAACTTCGTTCTCTCCGGTAGCTGAAGGACGAACAAGGATAAAGCATGAAGAAACGATTGTGTTCTCAGGCTTTGTCTTAATGATCTGAAGTGCCGGACGAACTGTGTCAGCGGTAGAGTATGTTGCTCCGCCGAGAAGACAGTCGCCAAGACCCATCTTTACAAGCATTGTTCCAAAGTAGTTTGTCTGCTTGAGGAGAGGAATAGCCTTCTCAGGAGTCATTCCCTTGCTCTTACGAAGCTCACAGAACTGCTCAACCATCTCATCGAACTTATCATAGTTATCAGGGTCGATGATCTTGGCTCCTCTGATGTTGTAACCAGCATCTTCTGCTGATCTGATGATCTCATCTTCATTTCCTAAAAGAATTGGCTTAATAAAATTTCCAGCTAAAAGTCTTGATGCAGCCTCAAGAATTCTTGGGTCTGAACCCTCCGGAAATACGATTGTTTTTGGGTTGGCTTTAAGTTTCTGTATCATATCACCAAATCCGTACATAAATTTTGTCCTCCTTAGTATGTATCAGATATTTAAATTTTTGTAAGCGCTACCATTTTAATACCGCTGGAATCAAAAAAATTTGATTTCGCTCAAGTTTCGTGAAAAATATAGTAAATATTTCTAAAAAAGATTGACTATTTTTTAACTATCTTATGAACTTTTACATATTCTTTGCATTAAGATTTCTCTTAGCATATAATGGTTTCGATTATCCAAGTTCGGATACGAAATTCGAGTGAAAGGAACAAATATATATGAACATGAATCCAATGATGCTAATGCAGCTTCAGCAGAGGCTTGGGTTATTTCAGCAGGATCATCCTAAGGTAATGCCTTTCATGCAGGCTGTGGCTGCAAATGCAGTAACCGAGGGCACTGTTTTTGCGGTTAAAGTCACTACACCTGATGGCAAGGTCCTTGAATCCAATATCAAGCTGACTGCCAATGATATTGAAACTATCAACATGATGAAGAATGCTAATAATCAGTAAAAGAAGAAAAAGTACGGCAAAGAATACCAAGCGTTATTCTTTGCCGCTTTTTATTTTGGTTTTAATGCATCACAAATCAGAAGGTTTTCTCGTAGTATCCACCCTTGTTTACAAAGCCTGTCTTTGCCAGGTAATCCTTGTGATGCTCATCTGAACCTCTGTAGATAAGGGTCTTAATTCCTTCAGAAGGTAGTTTTGAAAACAGGAATTGTCCAATTGAAAAGTCTCTGTACTCGGGGATTGAGTAGTCCAGAAGGATTTCCATATCCTGGTTTTGCTTATTTCCAACCATAATTCCGGCCGGCTTTCCTTCGTGGCAGATCACGTAACTGCAATTGGCATTGCTGAAGTCCAGAGAATTGCCGGGGAAGCATTTTTTTATATCTTCGCTATATTTGTTTATTGTGTATTTAAAGAGACTGTCGTTGCAGTCTGTGGCTACAAGGTCGTACTCTTTGTCCGTCGTCCTGCTCATTTTGATCAGATAGTAAATATTGATCAGTACAAGGCACATGTTCATGATAGCTGTTGGATAGGAGTGTATTATGAATGCGTAGACAGTGAATATGATACTTCCAATGGAATTGACTACGCGCAGTTTAAAGACTGACACCATAAGAAATGATACCAGTACCAGCGTGGATCCAAGATATCCTATGGCTTCGGTCAACATCTTACTATTTTCCATGATTCCCCTCATCTTATTAACGAAATTATGATAATTGCCTGTAATTAGAATGTAACATAAGTTATAGTGATTAAGCAATGGCAAAAACTGGTATGAATTATGTGATTCATGTATGATAAAATATTACTGCATTTCTATTGGAATATAACGCAATTTAAGGAGCGAAAAACATGACAAGGGAAGAGTATTTAAAACAGATCGATGAGGTAGTCGAGAAAGGCAAGTACAGTGCTGATTGGGAGTCTTTGTCCAAGCACGAGACACCTGCCTGGTTTAAGGGGGCGAAGTTCGGAATCTTCATTCACTATGGTATCTACAGTGTTCCGGGCTATGGTAATGAATGGTATTCAAGAAATATGTACAATAAGACAAATCGTGAGTTCAAGCATCACATTGAGACCTATGGCCCGCAGAAAGACTTTGGATACAAGGATTTTATTCCTATGTTTAAGGCTGAGAATTTCGATGCGGACAGATGGATCAAGACCTTTAAGGATGCGGGAGCTCGTTATGTTGTGCCTGTAATGGAGCATCACGACGGATTTGCAATGTATGACACTGAGTTTAACAGATGGAATGCAGCAAATATGGGGCCAAAGCGCAATATCGGCGGCGAACTCAAGGAAGCCTGCGAGAAGCAGGGCCTTGTTTTCTGTGGTTCCTCACACCGCGCTGAGCACTATTTCTTCATGAATTTGGGACGCACTTTTGATAGTGACGTCAATGATGAGGAGTATGCAGATTTCTATGGGCCGGCAGTTCTTTGCCCTGAATGGGAGAAGGACGATGATTTTACCAAGAATACGGAGGATCCTCACTCAAAGGGTGCAAGCAAGGAGTGGCTTGATGATTGGATCGTCAGAACCTGTGAGCTTATCGACAGATATCAGCCGGCTATGCTCTATTTTGACTGGTGGATTCAGAATCATTCCTTCAAGCCGTATCTTAGAAAGCTCTGTGCTTACTATTACAACCGCGCTGCAGAATGGGGAAAAGAGGTAACTATCTGCTACAAGCACCATGCGTTCCCGCCGGATGTGGCTACATTTGACGTTGAGAGAGGTGCGCTAACTGAGATTTCTCCGAGATACTGGCAGACAGATACAGCAATTGGTAACAGATCCTGGGGTTATATCAAGGATAATGAGTTTAAGAGTGGTTACAAGCTTGTCTGCGATCTTATTGATGCAGTCAGCAAGAATGGTAACTTTCTCCTTAATCTCGGACCTAAACCGGACGGAACATTTACCGAAGAGGATGAGAGAGCTCTTTCTGAGATTGGAGCATGGCTTTCAAAGAACGGAGACGGTATCTACGATACTTCCTATTGGAGCCAGTACAAGGAAGGCGAGACAGTGATCTCAAGTGGATCCTTTAGCGATTATGCTGAGGTGCCATACACTGCAGCTGACTTTAGATTTACATACAAGAATGGTGTTATCTATGCTTTCTGGATGCGTCCGGCAGAGCAGGATGCCAAGATTAAGGCCTTTAAGAGACTTCCGATGCGAGATATGCTTATTGATGAGGTCTCACTTCTTTCAACAGGAGAAAAGTTATCCTTTGAGAGAACTGAGGAAGAGATGGTTATCAAGGCTACAGAGAGCTTTAAGTCTGATATGCCGTTGTGTTTCAAGATAAAGCTTGCCTGATTGTATGATAGTACTGACCAGGCAAAAGAGAATTCGAGGGTAGTTATGGTAATAAAGGGTGCACTTACTTACACAAAAGAGCACAGATTTGAAAGAAAAAATATCATAACGAATGGTATTAAAATTGACGAGTTACAGCCTGCTTCTGAGTGCAATTCATCAGAAGACAATGACTCGCTTTATAAAGGGGAAATACTCGATGCAGGGGGGCTTTATGCCCTCCCGGGTCTTGTGGATATTCATTTTCATGGGGCGATGGGGCATGACTTTTGTGATGCTGATAACGAGGGGCTTAAGGAGATTGCAAGATACGAGGCCCGAAATGGCATTCTTGCTATCTGCCCTGCAACCATGACTTTTAGCGAAGAGATCCTTACGGGAATAATGGAAAATGCTGCAGCTTTTTCTCCGGAAAAGGATATGGCAGAACTTGTAGGCATAAATATGGAAGGGCCGTTTATCAGCCCTAAGAAGATCGGAGCGCAAAACCCAAAGTATCTGATGGAGCCTGATGTTTCCATGTTCAGACGATTGAACGACAGGGCGAAGGGCTTGATAAGGCTAGTGGATATTGCTCCGGAGCTGCCGGGGAGTATGGATTTTATCAGAGAACTGGCGGATGAGGTTAATATTTCCATCGCGCATACAGCCTGCGATTATGATACTGCTATGGAGGCTTTTGAATCCGGTGCTCGCCATGTCACCCATCTTTTTAATGCTATGCCCGGGCTTTCTCACAGGGAGCCTGGGCCTATAAGGGCCGCCATGGAGAAAGAGGCTGAGACGGAGATTATTGCCGATGGTGTGCACATACACCCTTCTATGGTAAGGTGGGCTTTTGAGAGTTTTCCTGAGGATAAGATTATCCTTATTGCAGACAGTATGGAAGCTACAGGGCTTCCTGACGGAGAGTATCAGCTTGGAGGACAGAAAGTTTCTGTCACAGGGAAGAGAGCTGTTCTTTCAGAGCATCCGGAAACCATTGCAGGAAGTGCATCAAACCTATTTGACTGCATGAAATCTGCAATCAGCATGGGCGTTGTGAAGGAAGCAGCTATAAGAGCGGCTTCCGAGAATCCTGCAAGAGCTATTGGAGTAGATGACAGATATGGCAAGCTGGCAGAGGGGTATGTGGCAAACATTGTCCTTGTTGATGAAGATTTTGAAATCAGATACGTAATAAACCGTGGCAAATTGGTTGACTTAAGTGAATAAGATAAAGGAGTAATATGGAAAACATTGTTTTTGAATATGCTCCGGTTATCTTTATGGATAAAAAGGAGCCCTTCGGAATAAAGAAGGTTGGATTTACGCAATATTCTGAGGATGGATCTCGAAGCCTGTCCTTTAATAGGAACTTTGATTTTGGTAATTTTGAGGGCGCTGAATCCGTCCTCGAGTATGTATATTATCTCGACTATGATATCCAGCATCTGTACGACCTTGAACATATCTGGGTGTACTTAGATGGAAACGGACGAGTTGTGGGAGCTGAGGGCAGTTATCACGGAAGATTTCTTAATGCCATGAACAGGACCTTTGAGGGTATGGAGCTTAAGGGTGGTAAGCGGATCGTGATGTATTCTCAGCCGGGGAAACATGCTTTTTTATCAGATCCAAGGCTTATGTACCTGTATTCGGAGCTATATACTTCCTGTGACAGGCTGGCGGGCATAAGCGGACTTGATGCTCCGGAGCGTTTTGTTAAAGACATTGACTGTAGTGAGAGCGATAACCGCAAGGTAGTGAATTATATCAGAGATAACTTCCGCTTTATCCCAAGCATGGTGTTTGAGGAATTTGATATTCCGAAAAGCGACTATATGCAATGGGAAGAACTCGCGGATAAGATTCCGTGCTATATAAGAGAAGAACTGTCGAAGATTTTGGCAGGATAAGTGGGAATTACGGATGAGTGTAAATACAAATACTGAAATGATAGAACAATTGGAAAAAACAGTGGAGAGCCTTAGAATCCGCATGTTTGGGGAAAAGATTTCTCTGGACAAATGTATGGATGGAGCAGGGCTTCGCTGTAAGAAAGTCCCCTATGGCCACAGAGATGAGCTCATGGGGGATTATTTAGCGTGGGATGAATTTAAGGTAGGCGGTGCCTGGGGAACAAGAGACGGACACTATCTCTTTAGGACAAAGGTGGTGGTTCCGGAGTCTTTTTCGGGAAAAGAGGTGTTCTTTTTCCTGTCCACAGGTGCTGATGATATCTGGAATACGGATAATCCGCAGATGCTGGTGTATATCAACGGTACAAGGCGTTGTGGCATGGATATGAACCATAACTGCCTATGTATCTATGGAAAAGAGGATTGGACACAGAATTCCGACAGGCTTATAGATATTGGGATTTACGCTTATTCCAATCTGGCAGAGAATGAGAATTTCTTAAATATGGAGATAGCAGCTCTTGATGAGTCTGCGATGAAGCTTTATTTTGACATGCTGGTTCCGCTTGACGCGGCAAGAGAGTTCGAGAATAGCGGCGATTATGAGAAAGCAAGTGTTATCTTAAACGAGCTTGTAAAGGCTGATGAGATTTCAGAAAAAGGTGCCAGAGATGAAGCACATTTAGAGAATGCATCAGAGTATCTGATGGAAAATCTTTATGGAAAAGGAGAGAATCCGGCGGCTGTTGCAAGCGTGGGACACACACATATTGATGTTGCCTGGAAATGGCAACTGAAGCAGACCAGGGAGAAGGTAATCAGAAGCTACTCCACTGTAATGGAGCTCATGAAGAGATATCCGGAGTATCTTTTTATGGCTAGTACTCCTCAGATGTATGAATTTGTTCGTGAGGAGGAACCGGAGCTTTTCCTAGAGATACAGGAGAAGGTAAAAGGGGGGCGCTTTGAACCGGAAGGCGCTATGTGGCTTGAGGCTGACTGCAATATTACCGGCGGAGAGTCATTGGTGCGACAGATTCTGTACGGAAAGCGCTATTTTGAGGAGACGTTTGGTGTAAAGAGCGATATTTTGTGGCTACCGGACGTGTTTGGCTATAGCGCAGCAATGCCTCAGATACTTCGAAAGAGCGGAATTCGCATATTCATAACGACGAAGCTTGCCTGGAATGATACCAACAGGATGCCCTACGATCTTTTTACCTGGAAGGGTATAGATGGCAGTGAAATTCCGGCATACATTATCACAACCTGCGATTATTCAGGGGCTGACAGAGCTATGAAGGATGGAGGCCGTCTGGAGTATACCTATAATGGACGTCAGAATTCCAGCCAGATAATGGGTGCTTGGAGAGCCTTCAGGGAAAAGCAGGTCACAGATGAAGTACTTACCTGCTATGGATTTGGTGATGGGGGCGGTGGCCCGACCTGGGAGATGCTTGAGATGAGCCGGCGCCTTGAGCTCGGTGTTCCCGGAGTTCCAAAAACCAAACAGGAGTCGGTGACCGGGTTTGTGGACAGGCTTCTTGAGAAGGCTTCAGGTAATAAGGATATGCCGGTTTGGGACGATGAGCTTTATCTTGAGTATCATAGGGGCACATACACGTCCATGGCCCGCAACAAGAAGTACAACAGAAGGCTTGAGATTCTTTTGAGAGAGGCAGAGCTTTTATCTGTCTATTCTGTGCTGATAACCGGTGCGAAATACCCGGCAAAAGAGCTCTTGGAGGCCTGGAAACTTGTGATGCTTAACCAGTTTCACGATATTCTTCCGGGATCTTCTATAGAAGAGGTGTATCAGGACTCCTGGGAGCAGTATGAAGAGGCGATTGCTATTGCAGAGGGGATTATTGACAAGGCTGCTGAGGAGATTTGTGGGGGTGAGGCCCTTGGCCGCCATGACGATTGCGCCGGGGAGTTGAGATATGAGACGCGTCCGGATGGCGAAATTTGCGTGAATACGCCTGTATATGAGGCGAAATTTGACAAGAACGGTGAAATGGTCAGTCTCTATGATAAGGGGCTGAAACGGGAAATAAGAGATCTTTCGGGCACACCTTTGAACAGGCTTATTGCCTTTGAGGATAAGCCCAAGGATTATGACGCCTGGAATATTGATGCTGATTTTGAGAATGTTTCCTGGAACCTTGAAAGTGCACAGAAGATTGAAGTTATATGCCCGGAGAATGAGATAATCGTTGAGATTACCAGAAAGTTCAATTCTTCAACTATACATCAGAGTGTTGTTTTCAGGGGGGATGATCGTAGGATCGACTTCAGGACCAGGGCTGACTGGCATGAGCATCAGATTCTGTTAAAAGCTGCATTTCCGGTGGATGTTGATTCCAAGAAGATTAGTTGCGAGATACAGTACGGTAGCCTTCAGAGGAATCTTACCCGCGAAACTACATGGGATAAGGCGAAGTTTGAGTGCTGCGCCCACAAGTGGATAGATATTACCGATGACAGCGGGGGTTTCGGCGTGGCAATCCTCAACGACAGTAAGTACGGATATGATGCGAAAGAGAAGTTGATGCGCCTGACGCTAATTAAGTCGGGTATTTTCCCGAATCCTAATGCGGATCAGGGTAAGCATGAGTTTGTCTATTCGCTGCTTCCTCATAAAGGAGGAATATCCGAAGGCAAAGTAATCGAGAGAGCAAGATTACTTAACTTCGAGTCTCATAGTTATGTTCCGGAGCAGATTTCCGGAAGTGTATGTGCGCGGGAACTTTCAAAGGTAGAAGTGTGTGATGAAAAATACTGCGCAACAGGCCGCATTGATATAGAATGGCTTGAGAAAATCGAAGATAGTATACTCGAATTGCCGGAGACAAGCGGTGTCTTTATTGACGCAATTAAGATGGCAGAGGACGGAGATGCAGTAATAATAAGGCTTTACGAGGGATATGGCGAAGCGCGAACGGTAAAGGGCATATTATTTGGTGGCATTGATACTGTTCCTGTCGATGTTACATGCTGTGATCTGTTAGAAAAAGAAATATCGGATGAGCAGATTTCTTTTGACAAGGGCACAAAAACCATCAGTTTTGAGCTTAAACCTTATGAAATCAAGACAATTCGGGCAGAAATCTAGAGGAGCAAAAAATGCAATCTTTTTAATCGATTGACATAAAAACTGCGTAGATAATGCACGAGCAAGAAAATAGAATGTATGATATAGGACTATGTTGTCCTTGTCGTACATTCTTTTTTTCGTATAGAGATAAGTTTGGAGAGACGGATATGAGTAAAGAGACAAAGTTTTTAAGTATTGCAATAGGTCTTTTGCAGGGGCTTAACAGGGATGAAGGTAAGGAAGATCCGGTTGCCCTTTCAATGAACGCGGATAAACTTTACAAATTCACACAGCTTGTCAATGAGAAGTATGTTGATAAGAAGAACAGAAGGACAAATGAAGTTGATTTTCCTGCCATGAACGACAGGAACAGATTCCATTTTAACGGAATTGTAGACAGAGGCGGTCCTTTGGGCAATCTTTTTGTGGAGACGAAGTTGGCAGGCCTTGGGACACCTGCCCAGGTAAAGCTTTTCAAGCTCATGAATAATGAGACGCCTGAGAATTTCGACAGAGTAAACGGCAAGATAACCATGATCCGCGATATGACAGGTTTTGACGGATGCTTGTCCAGAAAGCTTACTCCGGGAAGATATGTGGTGGAAATATCCAAGGGAAGTGAATACAAAATAATAACAGATGATATCGAAATAGAAGACGGAAAGCTTACAAGAAAAGGGTATGAACTGAATCGTTTTGTAAATCTTGAAGCCGAAGGATGGATGGCAGGAGAGCTGCATCACCACAGCGTTTATTCAAGCCCGACGTTCAATGGAGATGATGACGTGGTGGAGACTCCGCAGGAAATCGCCAATTCCATGATGGCTATGGGCCTGGCTTACGGAGCATTGTCGGATCATCACCTGATTTTACAGCATCCTGCCTGGAAGGCAATGAAGAGAGACAACTTCGTGCCGATTATTTCCAAAGAAATTTCCACATCCAACGGACATGTGATGGCCATGGGTGTACCAAAAGACGTTATCTATGCGATTCCTGATGATGAGCATAGAACAGATGAATACCTTAGGAACGAATTCGTAAGGATTACCGATGAGATAAAGGAAAATGGGGGACTTGCTCAGATCAATCATCCAAGGGATCTCCAGAGAGCCATATCCTGGAATCCGAATTTCGAAGATATGCTTGATATTTTTGAGACAATGGAGATCTGGAACGGATCCAATCCTATGATGAGCGGATCTACCAATGATGCAGCCAGAGATCTTTGGCACAGATGTATGCAGAAGGGCCTGTTTTTGCCGGCTACGACAGGAAGTGATACTCATAATATCTGCGCTGATGATTACCATATTCTTTTTGACCAGATCATGGACACCATTGATGCCATAAAGGCCGGAAAGGCAAAGCTTGAGAAGGACTACGCCGATGAAGTTCACGTGATGCTTGAAATTGGGGACAGGCTTCTTCCAATCCTTGAGAAGTGGGCTGAGACCTGCCTTACAAGCGGATGCGTGAGAACTTATGTGTATTTTGACGCCACACAGCCCAAGGAAGCGACCCACAATCCTACAAATATCCTGAACGTTCTCAGGAAGGGAAATAGCTTTTTGACCAATGGTCCTATCCTTATTCCAAAGGTGGGAGGAAAGCTTCCGGGTGAGCGGCTTAAAGTTACAGATAATAGCGCAGAACTTAGTATTGATCTTAAGATCTATGCTAACAGAAAACTCAGTAAACTGCAGATCTGCACTGAGAACGGCGTAAGGAAAGAGCTGAAGTTAAAAGGGCATAAAGAAAACGGCTTCTATGACTACAGTATGAGCCTTAATGAAGCCGCTTTGGACGATACATACATCTATTTTGTTGTACAGGACGACTGTACAAACATGGCCATCAGCAATCCGGTTATTGTTTCCCGATAGTGGCTGTCTGCCTGTATTCTCTCGGAGAAGTGCCGGCAATCTTGTTAAATACCCGGTTGAACTGGGAGAAAGATGAAAAACCGCACTCCTGAGCGATGATGGATATTTTATCATTGCTGGATACAAGGCGATACTGAGCATTCTTTATCCTGGTGAGCTGGATGTAGTTGGAGAGGTTGAAACCTGTAACCTGCTTGAATTCTCTGGATAAATAGCTGGAACTGATGAAAAAGTTCTCCGACAGGGATTCAAGGGAGATGTCCTCGTTGTAGTGGGCATGGATGTAGGAAGAAACCTCATACATTTTCTGCTCAATGGAATTGTAAGTCTGCTCGTTGGTGTATTGGTTCTTGTCCCTAAGCTCATAGAGAGTGTAAAGGAATTCCTGGAATTTAGTGTGAATGTAGAATTCATCTGCAGGATTTCCGTAGTATCTATGCTCTTTTGAGAAAAGAAACAGGCTGTTTAATATGTCAGTGAGCCTTTTCTGATCTTCGAAATCAAATCTGAAGATAGGAATATCGTTATTAAAAGGTGAAAGGATTTCCTGATAGGCTTCTGCTGTTTCCGGGTTATCCAAAGGATACATAAAGTCGATAATGACGCGTTTACTGGGCTCGCCTTTATAGTACACGGATTTGTGCATCACAGAAGGCGCCAGAAGAACGAAGTCACCTGAGTGGATGTTATAAGGAACACCCTCGATAAGGTGAGAAGCGTTTGGCGCAAGCAAAAACAAGATCTCGTAATATGGATGCAAATGCTGGAATTCCATATTAACCGAGGCATCCCTTTTGTCATAGTCAATGTAGTAATAGATGTTGTTAGGGATGTTGTTGATGATTATATAATGATTGTCTTCGTAATAGATACTATCGTTTATAAGCATGAAATTAGTATAAATGAAATGAAAAGAGGTAGCAAATGAAAGTGGAGAGAAATCAAATTTTGTCAGTTCTGGAGGTTTTGGCGGGGAGTTTCCAAAAGTTCCTGTACGAGGATGACGAGGAGTTTCTCGAAAACATGAAAACAAAGAATCTGGCAGGAGATGATGTTTCAAGATATCAGCACTGGGAGTGGACACAGGGCGTTGGTTTATATGGTCTTTACCAGTTGGCAAAAGAGCTGGGTAAAACTGAGTATATTGATTTCCTTAAGGACTTTTACGACAAGGAAATCTCTCTTGGACTTCCCGCCAAAAATATAAATACCTGCGCACCAATGCTGACACTGGCTTGCCTCGTTAAAGAAGAAAATAATCCCAGGTATGCAGAAGTCTGCCATGAGTGGGCTGAAGCGATCATGAATGATTTTGCAAGAACAAAAGAGGGCGGACTTCAGCATAGAACCTCTGACACCGAGAATACCGGCGAGCTTTGGGACGACACTCTTTTCATGACGGTTATGTTCCTTGCAGTTATGGGAGAAATAGAGAACAATGATGCCTACAGAGAAGAGGCTAGATATCAGTTTCTTTTGCATATCAAGTATCTTGTGGACCACAAGACAGGATTGCTATATCACGGATGGACTTTCCTCGAGAAGAATAACTTTGCAGAAGCTCTCTGGGGCAGGGGAAACTGCTGGTTCACCATAGCAGTTCCTGAGTATTTGACAGCTGTTGATGTTCAGGGAGCAGACAAGAGATTTCTGGTAGAGGCGCTTCTTGGCCAGGTTGAAGCTCTTGAAAAATACCAGGATGAAAGCGGGATGTGGCACACACTTGTTGATGACAGCACTTCCTACGTGGAAGCCAGTGCGACATGCGGCTTTGGATATGGAATTTTGAAGGCTGTAAGACTTGGATTTATCGATGAAAAGTATAAAGAGGTAGGGCTTAAGGCTCTTGAGCCAATCCTTGAGCTAATTTCCGAAGACGGAACAGTCAATCAGGTGTCCTACGGAACTCCTATGGGTAGAGAGAGCAAGGATTTCTACAAAGAGATTGAGATACGTCCGATGCCATACGGACAGGCTCTTGCTATGTTGTTCCTGTTGGAGGTGCTTAAGGCGTGAACTGTACAGCTACGTGGAATCGTAACAGCGGTTTACAGAGAGGAAGCACACATGTACAGAATAGGAATTGATGTGGGTGGAACCAACATAGCCATGGGGCTTGTGGATGAATCCTACAGAATAATAGAGAAAAAGAGCATAAAGACCGGCGAAAACAGCAGACCTGAAGAGATGATAGCAGCCATCGCGGAAGGAATCTGGGAATTGGTTGCAGGGATATCCGGGGTGGACGAAAGCAATGCTTCTGATATGAAAAATGTAAGATCCTGTGATCTTGTGGAGGCTATCGGAATCGGAGTACCGGGCACAGCGGAACTTGATATAGGAAAGATTCTGTATGCCAATAACCTTGGCTTCGAAAATGTACCTTTTTTGACTGAACTGAAAAAGGTGCTTGGACCGGAACTTGCAGATAAGGTCTTTTTTGAAAACGACGCGAATGCTGCTGCAATTGGAGAATACATAACGGGCGACTATGATGTGCCGGTTTTTGTAATGGTGACGCTGGGAACGGGAATTGGCGGCGGAATCATTATAAATGGAAAGCTTCTCAGAGGCTGCAATTACGCCGCTGCTGAATTTGGTCACATGTCAATAAATATAGACGGTTGTGACTGCAACTGTGGAAGAAAGGGTTGTTTTGAGGATTATGCATCAGCCACAGCGTTAGTAGAGCAGGCTAAAGAGGCAATGACAAGCCCTGAAGGCAAGAATTCCATTTTATGGCAGGGAATTGAGACAGCTGATGAACTTGATGGCGAGAAATTCTTTAACGCTATAAGAAGCGGAGATAAGATCGCCGGAGAGGTCCTTAAGACTTACTGTGATTATCTGGCAGAGGGACTTACAAACCTCATAAATATATTACAGCCGGATGTAATAGTATTAAGCGGAGGAATCACAAGGGCTGCGGATCTTTTCCTGGAAAAGGTAAAAGAAAAGGTGGCCAGAGATATATATTCAAGAGACAGCAGAATAAACACGCAGATTGTGCTTGCAAGAGGAATCTCAGACAGCGGGGACGTGGGGATTATAGGCGCAGCGCTGGTTGACAAGATGTAATGGTGCAGTATAGCGCCATGGGGATATTTGGAATCTGATCATATTCAGAAGGAGAACATTATGGAGAAGCATTATCAGTTTATTTTAAAGGATACTGAGGAGCTGGTCTATGAGTCCATGTGCAGACAGATAATGGACGAGAAAAATGAGAATTTCGGAGCATTTTTGGACAACAACCACATTCTGGATGCAAAATTTACTATCTATCGCACAGCTTCTATGATAGCTCTTTTCTGCAACAGCGACAGCAAGCTTTACAGAGATGCAGAGCTTTATAAGAGAATTTTGGCCGGACTTGGGTTTGCCAAGAAGATGCAGCTGAACAGCGGTCTTTACGATTATGTGACCTGCAATTTCAGCTCCGCGCCGGACACAGCCTTTTGCATAAAGAAGATCATGTCTCATTTCTTTTACCTGAGAGATGTTGTGGGGGATAAGAGAACCAAAGAGGAGGAAGAAATCTTCGGAATCCTCAGTGAAATAATCGAGAAGGCTGCTCACGGTATCATGACAGGAGGATTCCATACACCTAACCATAGATGGGCCATTGCTTCAACTCTTATGGAATGCTCAAAGATCTTTAATAACGAGGATATGGCTGTCTGTGCAAGGAAATACCTGGCAGAGGGCATTGACTGTAATGAAGATGGCGAGTATGCAGAAAAATCTGCAGGTAATTATAACAGGGTTAACAATGATGCCATGATTACTTTGGCTGAAGCCACAGGCGATGCATCCTACGAGGATCATGTAGTTAGAAATCTTCACATGATGCTTCATTACTGGGAACCTGACGGATCGGTATTTACTGCGAATTCTACGCGTTTTGACAAGGATCGCCTCATGTACCCTACGGATTACTACACAGAGTATATGCTTATGGCGGAAAGACACGATGTTCCTGAGTTCTACGAGATGCTCAACACCATTATCGATATCTGCCGGAAAAAGAACCTTCACGGCCCGGATTGCCTAATTGACTTTATGCGTAATCCACAGTGGAGAAGTGTAGAGCATGAAGGCCTTTATAAGGATCCCGATTACCATGTATTCTACAAGAATTCCGGTATTTCCAGGAATAAGACCGGAAGATATACCTACACAGTAATGAATGGAAAGTCAAACTTCCTGTACTTCCACAACGGTACGATAAAGCTAGAGATGAAGGTCGCAGGAAGCTTTTGTGAGCACAGAGCCTTCAAGTCAGAGACTATGGATGAAAAAGACGGAGTATTTCATCTGCATCAGACTATGCACGGCTGGTACTATCTGCCCTGGAGTGAGGATAAGATTCCTGAGACCAACGACTGGTGGCAGATGGACAACGCAAGCAGAGACAAGAAGATGGGGCCTGACATGGATATCGATGTATGGGTATCCGAGAGTAAGGACAAGGATGGAATCGATGTTCGTGTTAAGACAAGCGGCGTAGAAGGAGCTCCGTGGAGAATTGAGATGTCACTGACAGGAGCGAATTTCATGGAGAATGAGCATCTGGCTACAGCTCTTCATGGAAATGAGACCATCATTGCCAAGGACAATCTTGTTGCTGTGTCCAATGATAAGGATACACTGACCATCGGACCGGCCTTTGGAACTCACAGATTTATGGAGGGCAAAGAGGATTCGGAGCTTACGAATGCAGGAGCATCAACACTGTATTTCACGGATTATACGGGATTTGACCACACTATAACCATCAGAAATATGAGAAGCCGTTTCTGATCGAGATTTTGGAGTGATTGCGTAAGATATATATGTTATATAACGGGGCCTAGGAGCTCTGCGCGGGGGCGAAAATGAAATACGTTGAATTTGATGAAAAAAGGTCGATGGACATAGTCTTTCTGGGGAGAATAGCCATAGATTTTAACCCTATCGATTATTTCCATCCGCTGGAGGAGTGCACCACCTTCAAAAAGTATGTCGGAGGCTCTCCGGCCAATACTTCAATCGGTGTGACGAGACATGGGCTGAAAGCCGGATTTTTTGCCAAGGTTTCAGACGATCAGTTCGGAAATTTTGTAACGCAGTACATGGAAAAAGAAGGAGTGGATACTTCAAGGATTACAAGGTGCAAGAATGGTGAGAAATTGGGGCTCACCTTCACGGAAATCCTTTCACCAACTGAGAGCTGCATATTGATGTACAGAAATGAGATTGCTGATCTGCAGCTCAGTCCTGAGGATATCGACGAAGAGTACATAAAAAACAGCAAGGCGCTCTTGATATCGGGAACATCGCTGGCAGCAAGTCCTTCAAGAGAGGCAGCTCAGAAAGCAGTGCTTCTTGCCAAGAAGAATGGAACCAGAGTGATCTTTGATATCGATTACAGGGCATATAACTGGAAAAATCCGGATGAAATCTCAATTTACTATGAGGCAGTCGCGCGAAATGCTGATATCATCATGGGCTCAAGGGAAGAGTTCGATCTGACGGAAAGACTTATACAGCCCGGAAGAAATGATGAGGAGACGGCGAAGTACTGGTTGTCGCAAAATGCCAAGATTGTACTGATAAAGCACGGAAAAGAGGGCTCTACTGCATATACGAAAAATGGGGAAAAGTATTCAGTAAAGCCATTTCCTGTTGAGGCGCTAAAAGGCTTTGGTGGTGGGGATGGTTACGCATCAGCCTTTTTATACGGCATATTCCAGGGGTGGGATATGATCGACTGTCTGGAGTTTGGCAGTGCAGAAGCCTCAATGATGGTCAAGAGTCATTCCTGTTCGGAAGAATTGCCAAATACCGAGCAGGTAAGGGAGTTTATAAGAGAAGAGAAGGAAAAATATGGCGAGATGATCGCCAGGGTTTAAGACCAATTCAGGTCTGGAATGGAGAAGGGGATGGAAAAAACGGTTACATTAACTACTGCCCAGGCATTGGTTAAATTCCTGGACCAGCAGTATGTTTCTTTTGACGGAAAAGAGACAAAGTTTGTAGAGGGGATATTTACAATATTTGGTCACGGCATTGCAGTTGGCCTGGGAGAGGCGCTGGATCAGAATCCCGGTAAGCTCAAGGTATTTCAGGGCAGAAATGAGCAGGGAATGTGCCATACAGCCTGTGCTTTTGCCAAGCAGCACAACCGCAGAAAGATAATTGCCTGCACTTCCAGTGTAGGACCGGGTGCTGCCAACATGGTTACAGCATGTGCTGACGCGACTGTCAACCACGTACCGTTACTGGTTTTCCCGGCTGACACGTTTGCCAGCAGGCAGCCAGATCCGGTTTTGCAGCAATTGGAGGTGGATTCATCCCTTGCTGTGACTACAAATGACGCATTTAAACCCGTATGTAAATACTGGGATAGAATAAACAGACCGGAACAGCTTATGACCGCCATGATAAGTGCCATGAGAGTTTTGACTGATCCTGCACAGACAGGAGCTGTGTGCATTTCACTTCCTCAGGACATTGAAGGTGAGGCCTATGATTATCCTGAATACTTCTTCAAGAAGAGAGTACACAGGATTGTAAGACAGATGGCTGCCCCTGAAGAGATAGTGGATGTTGCAGAGAAGATCAGCAAGTCAAAAAAACCACTTGTTATTGTTGGCGGTGGAGTTAAGTACTCAGAGGCCGGATCACTGGTCGAGAAATTCTGTGAGACATTTAATATACCTTTTGGGGAGACTCAGTCAGGAAAGAGTGCCTGCCTTTCTTCCCATCCTATGTGTCTTGGCGGAATAGGTGTAACAGGAACTTCAGCTTCCAACGCTATTGCGAAGAAGGCTGATCTTATCATTGCACTTGGCACAAGACTGTCGGATTTTACCACCGGATCAAAGAGACAATTTAAAGAGAATGTAAGTGTTGTTTCCATCAATACGAACAGGTTTGACGCCTATAAGATGGATGCGACCAAGGCAGTCGGAGACTTGAAGGCGACTTTGGAGCAGCTCTTTACGCTTCTTGAGAAGATGCAGTATAAGAGCAATTACAAGGATGAGATTGCATCCGCCAAAGCGAAATGGGATAAGGAGATGGCTCGTATTTCTGCCATTGAATACACCGGAAAGGGCTTCAAGCCAATGATTGAGGCAAGAGATGCCAGAACACTTCCGGAGTTCCACGAGCTTACAGGAGCTACCCTTACTCAGACAGCAGCAATAGCCACTGTCAGAAGGTGCATCGACAAGAATGCGAATATCGTAACTGCCGGTGGCTCACTTCCAAGTGATCTTCAGCGTATGTGGACTACTGACGAGAGATATGCTTATCACGCTGAGTATGGTTATTCCTGTATGGGCTATGAGGTTTCCGGGGCTTTGGGAGTTAAGCTGGCGCAGCCATCCAAGGAGGTATATACATTCCTTGGGGACGGAAGTTTTTTGATGATGCACAGTGAAATTGCCACAGCTATGCAGGAGAAGGCCAAGATAAACGTTCTTGTATTCGATAACTGCGGCTTTGGATGTATCAACAACCTTGAAATGACTCATGGAATCGGCTCTATTGCCACTGAGTTCCGTTACAGAGATTCAAAAGGAAAGCTTTCCGGGGACCTTATCCCGATTGATTATGCCATGATCGGTAAGGGGTACGGACTTAAGACCTATACAGTAAGAAATGTAAAAGAGCTGGAGGAAGCTCTCTTGGATGCCAAGAAACAGAAGGTTTCCACACTTATTGATCTTAAGGTTATGCCAAAGACCATGACTGATGGCTATGAATCCTGGTGGGATGTGGGACTTGCGGCTGTTTCCGAGAGTAAGAGCGTAAGAGCCTGCAGAAAGCAGGTGGAAGAGGGAAGAAAAGAAGCCCGTAAATACTGATAAAGATGAAGGTTTTGGAGGGAAGATCAGATGGGAAAGGTATTTGGATATCCTGAGTTTGATGAGAATGGCGAGAAGATCCTTACAACCTATGACAATGACTATAAAGACATGCTGATGGACATAAGGGTTTATCGTCTTAAGAACGGCCAGAGTAAGGAGTTTAAGAAACCTACAGAGGAGATGGCAGTTCTTTTGCTAAAAGGCGAGCTGACCTTTAGGTGGAATGGTCAGGAAAAGAAGGTGTACAGAAAGGACGTATTTACGGACGGATTATATGCGCTTCACGTGTGCAAAGACACTGACGTCAGTGTCATAGCCAGCAGTGATGCGGAGATCCTGGTCCAGTGCACTGACAATGAAAGGGAATTTGACGCGAAGTTTTATGATCCGGAGAATACTCCGTGGATATATTCCTGCAAGGATAAGTTCGGGGGGACTGCCAAGCGTAGAGTAAGCACTGCTTTTGATTATGAGACAGCACCATATTCAAATATGGTCCTGGGGGAAGTTTTAAACGATCCGGGCAATTGGTCCGGCTATATTCCGCATACACATCCACAGCCTGAGACATATTATTTCCTGTTTGACAGGCCGGAGGGCTTTGGAGCCAGCTTCGTTGGTGATGATGTGTTTAAGAGCACAGATGGCAGTTTTTCAGCCATTCCGGGCGGAAAGGTTCATCCACAGTCCTGTGCACCCGGATTCCAGATGTATACCTGCTGGATGATCAGACACTTGCCGGGAAATCCATGGACCGACAGGATCGATGATGAGAGGTATACATGGCTGTACGACTATAAGGGGTAAAGGAGAAGGTAATGTTTAATAAGGAGAAGGTTTTACTGGGGATTGCTCCAATCGGCTGGACTAACGACGATATGCCGGATCTTGGCAAAGAAAACACCTTTGAACAGTGTGTCAGCGAAATGGCACTGGCCGGCTTTAAAGGGTGCGAGGTTGGAAGCAAGTATCCAAAGGATGCAAAAGTTTTAAAGAAAGCGCTTGATCTTAGGGGAATTCAGGTTTGCAATCAGTGGTTCTCGTCATTTCTTTTGACAAAGCCTTATGAAGAGGTTGAAAAAGAGTTTGTGGCTCAGCTGGAGTTTCTGAAGGCTCTTGGGGCAAAGGTTATCGGAGCATCGGAGCAGAGCTATTCAACGCAGGGAAAGCTTGATCAGCCGATATTTGAAGGCAAGTATGTGATGAATGACGATGAGTGGAAGAGGCTTTCCGAGGGCTTAAACAAGCTTGGGAAAGTGGCAAAAGACCACGGTATGACACTTACATACCATCACCACATGGGCACGGTTGTTCAGACTGAGGGAGAAATCGACAGATTCATGGAAATGGTGGATCCGGAGCTTGTTTTCCTTCTGTTTGATTCAGGACACCTTTCTTTCGCAGGAATTGATCCGGAAAAGGTGCTTAGAAAGTATGTTAGCAGAGTTCGCCACGTGCATCTTAAGGATATCAGAAAAGAGAAGGTGGAAGAAGCAAGGAAGAACAACTGGAGCTTCTTAAAGGGTGTAAGAGAGGGTGTATTCACTGTTCCGGGAGACGGAGATGTGGATTTTGCGCCACTGTTTAAGATTCTTGAGGAATCCGGCTATGAAGGCTGGGTTGTTGTTGAGGCTGAGCAGGATCCGGCCAAGGCAAATCCTTTCGAATATGCGGTAAAAGCACGCAAATATATATCCGAGAAAACCGGACTTTAATTCGCTTTACTTACGAAAAACTTACGAAAAATAACATGGCTGGCAGAGAGCCGGCTGAAGGAGAGGGTAATGGTTACAGTTGGAATTATCGGCGCAGGCCGAATCGGAAAGGTGCACGTTCAGAGTATTACCAACAACGTGCCGGAAGCAAAGATAAAGACTTTGGCAGACCCATTTATGAATGAAGAGACAGAAAAATGGGCAAAGAGAATGGGAATTGAGAAGGTAACAAAGGATTATAAGGAAATCATCGATGACCCGGAGATCCAGGCAGTTCTTATCTGTTCTTCTACAGATACTCATGCACCTATCTCTATCGAGGCAATAAACGCAGGAAAGCATGTATTCTGTGAAAAGCCAATTGATCATGACGTAGAGAAGATTCATCAGGTTATTAATGCTCTTAAGGGTAAAAAACTCAAGTATCAAGTGGGCTTTAACAGAAGATTCGATCACAACTTTAAGGCAGTACAGGCTGCTGTTGCTGCAGGCAAGATCGGTGATCCTCAGATCATCAAGATCACATCAAGAGATCCTGAGCCACCATCACCGGAATATGTGGCAGTTTCCGGCGGAATGTTCATGGATATGACAATTCATGACTTTGATATGGCGAGATTCCTTGCCGGCTGCGATGCTGAAGAGGTTTATGTTCAGTCAGCAGTGCTTGTGGATCCTAAGATTGGAGAGGCCGGGGATGTGGACACAGCCGTAATCACCATCAAGATGAAGAATGGCGCTCTGGTAGTTATAGATAACTGCAGAAAATCAGTATACGGATACGATCAGAGAGCAGAGGTATTCGGATCAAAGGGTATGGTTGCCAACGCCAATGACTCACAGTCCAACGTTGTTTTATCAAATGATGAGGGCGTTACAGGTGAAAAGCCACTGTTCTTCTTCCTTGAGAGATATATTCAGGCCTACGCAGACGAGATTAAATCATTTATTGATGCTGTAGAGAATGATAAAGAGACAGTCGTAAACATCGATGATGGCTTGAAACCGGTGCTTATGGCTATGGCAGCAAATCTTTCCGTCAAAGAGCACAGACCTGTAAAGCTATCAGAAGTAGAAGGTTGAGAAAACTAACTGGTATCACAAGGGGTTGCGATACCTATAGGGGGTTATATGGCAAATTTATTTATAGCACCGGGGAAGATTGTTACCGGAAAAGGCAGCCTTGGTGAATTAGCAAAATACGTGGATGGCTTTGGGAAAAAAGCGCTTATCGTATGCGATCAGATTACCGAAAAGCTTGGCAAGGTAAAGATCATTACCGATGTGCTTGAGCAAAAGGGCATCTCCCATGCGATTTATGATGATTTCCTTGGAGAACCCACTAATGTAATGATAGAGGACGCTCTCTCAATATATAAGAAGGAGAGCTGCGATTTTCTTATAGGAATAGGAGGAGGCAGCGCGCTGGATATTATGAAAGCTGTTGCTGCCATGGATGCAAATCCCGGCAAGATCTCTGATTACATGGGAAAAGAGATTACAGGCATAAAGGCCAGGATGATTGCAATTCCCACTACAGCAGGAACCGGATCTGAAGCAACTCAGTTCACGATCATCTCAGATGTAGAGAGCGGCGTAAAGATGCTGCTCAAGGGAGCTCAGCTCATGCCGGATGTGGCAATCATTGATCCTGAGCTTACAATCACACTTCCACCTAAGATGACTGCTTCTACAGGACTTGATGCGCTTACACATGCTGTTGAAGCCTATACATCCAAGAAAGCACAGCCTCTTACAGATACGTTGGCAATATCTGCAATAAAAAGGATATTCAACTATCTCCCACTTGCCTTCAGAGAAGGTGGAAACGATGTGGCAAGGCGTCAGATGTCTATTGCTGCTTTGGAAGCAGGCATGGCTTTTAACAACTCGAGCGTAACTCTGGTTCACGGAATGAGCAGGCCGATTGGAGCTCTTTTCCATGTTCCGCACGGAATCTCTAATGCAATGCTTCTTACTGTCTGCCTTGAGTATGCTAAAGATGGCGCAAAGAGCAGGTTCGCTGATATGGCAAGGGCTATTGGGGCTGCAAAGGACACAGATTCCGAGGACAAGGCGGCAGATAACTTTATGATTGAGATAAAGAAGATTTGCGATATCTGTCAGATTCCTACTCTTAAGGGATATGGAATTCCAAAAGATGAGTTTTTTGCCCAGATAGATAAGATGGCAGAAGATGCAATGATCAGCGGAAGCCCATCAAACACAAGAAGAGAGCTTGATGCAGAGGTTTTGAAAGGGTTATATCGCAAGCTCTACGAGTAATAAAACAAAAAATGCAATGTTTTTTGCAAAATAGCAAAAAAATCGGCTATTTTGAGGACTGGCACTTTGATAAAATATCTATATCGTAAGGTATAGCGAAATGCAAAAAGGAGGAATTATGAGAAGGAAAATGAACTCAAAGGCAGTTTCATTGGTTCTGGCTGCAGCAACGTCAATGACAATGCTCGCAGGCTGCGGGGGAGCTGCAACACCAAGTCAGACAACAACTGACACTACTGCTGAGGCAGAGACTCAGACAACAGAAGCTACAGCTGAGGCAACTACTGACATCGCTTCTTCAATGGAAGAGGTTAAGGTAGACGGATATGCAGAAGCTCCTATGCTTGCAGAGCAGGTTTCATCAGGAAAACTTCCTGCAGTTGAAGAGAGAATCCCTGACGCTGACAATGTTTTTGTTGAGACAGTTGATGCTACAGGCGGAGCACTTGAGATCGGTACTTATGGCGGGGTTATCAATATGGGACCTGCCGGCGGAAGCTGGGGACTTTCAAGACCATCTCTTGAGTCAATCATTCGTTATAACACAGATGGTTCTTACTATCCAAACGTAATCAAGTCATTCGAGCACAATGATGATTACACAGTTTGGACTTTCAAATTAAGAGAAGGCATGAAGTGGTCGGATGGCGAGCCATTCACTGCTGATGACATTACCTTCTGGTACTACATGTGCCACCTTACAAACTACCACAGCAAGAAGAGCTGGGTAGCTCTTAAGGAAGAAGTTGACGGCGAGGATGCATGGGCAACTCTTAAAAAAGTCGACGATTACACAGTAACATGGACTTTCGTAAATCCTAAGTATCCTGCAGACTTCATCGAGAACGGCGACTTCAAATGGTGCTGGGCTCCGGCTCATTACTTAAGCGATCTTATTCCTGATTCTGAGGATTATCCAT
>JAEEGL011554892.1_pt1 | contig 36931 bp, 27 predicted proteins | sample 9134231 | NCBI WGS metagenome assembly JAEEGL01 (sample SAMN16246548, study PRJNA631951) | gut metagenome | biome: gut microbiome; feature: rumen; material: fiber-attached | host: Bos | place: Iran: Karaj | collected 2018-10 | reverse complement strand
TGCTTAGCTTTCGTGATTTTCATCCTTCGGATATCAAATCACTTTCGCTCGCGACAAAAAATGCTTTGTCGCGTGTCTCGCTGATTTGGGTTCCCCAAATACATAAAAGAATAAATATTTGAAATCCTGCAAGCAGTCTTTCATAATATTTATTCTTTTATGTGCATGGCTGAATAGTCAATATATTCTAGCTTTTTATAAAAAAACCATTGAAACATTAGCGTTCTACTTCTATAATTAAAATATAAGACTATGCGTTGCAGTATTATTTAAGGAGAGCGGATTTAGATGGATGAAAAAATATTGGAATTGAAGCAGATTATTGAAGGCAGTGATAATATCGTATTTTTTGGAGGTGCGGGTGTTTCTACTGAGAGTAACATTCCGGATTTCAGAAGTGTTGACGGATTATATAATATCAAGTACAAGTATTCACCGGAAGTTATTTTGAGTCATACTTTTTATAAAGAACATCAGGAGGAGTTTTATGAGTTCTACAGAGATAAGATGATATTTCCTGATGCGAAGCCAAACAAGGCGCATCTTGCACTTGCAAAACTCGAAGAGATTGGCAAACTGAAGGCTGTTGTTACACAGAATATTGACGGACTTCATCAGCAGGCGGGCAGCAAGAATGTATTTGAACTTCACGGAAGTATTTTTAGAAATTACTGTGAGGAATGTGGCAAGTTCTATGACTTGAAGGCTATTACAGAATCAGAAGGTGTTCCAAAATGTTCATGTGGCGGTACAATTAAGCCTGACGTAGTTTTGTATGAGGAAGGTCTTGATCATAAATTGCTGGCTAATGCCATCAAGGCAATTATGGCAGCAGATGTGCTTATCATTGGAGGAACATCACTTGCAGTGTATCCTGCAGCAGGACTTCTTGATTATTTCAAGGGAAGCAAGGTTGTTCTCATCAACAAAGAAGAAACTTCAAAGGACGGAAAAGCTGATTTGGTTATCCATGACAGCATAGGAGAGGTATTATCACAGATTATTGAGTAGTATCGTAAGTTTTCTTTAAAACAGTTTTCATGAGAGCTGATGTAGTAAAATGTCTGCATATGTATTTTAATTTCATATTATATAATATATTATTTTTTGGCATCCGATTTTGTCGCAAAATTTTAGTTTCCTATTTCTTTGCTTTGACAAATTTCGCCTAAAGGGTTGTGGTATTATTTAGGCAAGTTAAGGTAAGGAGGAATTATGAAAGAGATGATTTATAATGAGAAGGAAACTGATAATTCAGACGAAATTAGGGTGCCAAAAAATATTAGACAGATTGGTGAACCGCCACAAAAGAGAAAAATATATATTGAGGACTATGTCGTAAATACATTAAAAAAGAAAAATGATAATGAAGAGATAGTTAAGTATGGTGTGCTCCTAGGTGAGATTAAGAGAAACAAAGAAGAAATATGCGTATTTGTAAACGGATTAGTTGAATCAAGAGAGATAATTGAACACAGTATTATTTTTAATGATGGAATCTGGAAAGATATAAATAACGATATTAAGAACTATTTTGAAGGCATGCAGATAGTAGGCTGGTTTGCGTCTTCACCATACATTTCCGGGAAGGAAATGAGTTCGATTAAGAAACTCCATCTGGATAATTTCGCCGGTAATGATAAGATTTGCTTTTTATGTGACAGAAATGAAAAGGAAGAGCAGATATTTATTTATGAAAAAGGTGAACTGAAAAAGCAGTCCGGATATTACGTATATTATGAGAGAAACGACAGATTGAAAAAATATCTGAAGCAGACTGCCGGAGAGCGTGGAATCAGTATTAGCGCAAAGGAGAGTCTCACCAATAATTCAAACAATAGTATAGATAATACAGGAAGAGTAAATGCTTTAGAAAAAAGAAGCAATGCCGAAAGGGTGAAAATTTTAGATAAAGATCAGAGTTCAATCGGAGATTTAGTAAGGCAGTATGCTGATGGAGATATCAATAAAGGAATCCGTGGGAGAATATCTTATGGGTTCAGCGGTATCCTGATAATCGCACTTTTGCTTTCAACAATTGTGATGCTTAATAATTATGGAGAACTGAAAGATTTAAGGTATTCAATTGACTCGTTTAATGAGTCAGATAATGCAAAAGCAGTTAATGAACTTTTATCATCTGTGCTACCTGAAAAAAATGAAGAAAGTGGTTATGATAATATAGATTCGTCAAAAAAGCATGAAGATACAAACGGTACGGATGAAAAAACAGATGTCCGACAGAATATAGGAGCAGACAGCAACACATCAGAGCTCAAGCAGAATAGTCAGAGCGAAGATGAAGATAATATCCGGGAGCAAAACAGTCAAACAGAACGGGCTGTTGCAAAAAACTCCGGCGCAAGTATTTACTCCGGAATGTATCATACTGTAAAAAAAGGACAAACTTTATATGATATAAGTGTGAGCTATTATGGCACCGGTAATATGGTTGAACAGATTAAGGCAATGAATGGAATAGATGATGATTATGTTATAAAGGAAGGGCAAAAAATAATATTGCCGTGAGGTTGAATAGTTACCACTAAATTCTTAAATATTCCTTATTGGTATTGTACAAATAAATGATATTAGATTATAATAAAATGAAGTGCTTTAAAAGGATAAGGTAAAAAGATGGCAGACGAAAAAAGTTTAGAGCGTAGTCTTGAGGGACACAGAAGAAGAAAAAGAATAAGAATAATTTTAATCTGTGCGATTGTGTTGGTTTCGTCACTTGCAGTTGCAATATACAAAAAGAACGTATCTTACGATCAGTTCAAAATTATTAAATCGCTGGATACAGATGACGGAAACGGAAATCAATATGTTCCTTTCTGTAATTTCTTTGTTAAGTACGGATTGGATGGTATTTCTTACGTTAATGGAAGGGAAACTGTTTGGTCACAGGCATATGAGATGTCCAATCCGATTGTTGATGTATGCGGAAATTATGTTGCCGTTGCAGAAAAAGGCGGAAACAGTATATATATTTTTGATGAGCAGTCAAATAAAGGTCATGTAAACACAACATATCCAATTGTCAGCATAGAAGTTGCTAATCAGGGAGTGGTAGCTGCTCTTCTTGAGGAAGACAATGCTAATTATATAGAGGCATATGATAAAGAGGGTGAGTTGCTCATTTCACACAAGACACTGTTAAACGGTAACGGATATCCACTTGCATTTTCCCTGTCGGAAGACGGTACGAAGATGGTTGTGTCATATGTATGTATCAGCAGCGGTTCTATAGAGTCAAAAGTGCTCTTCTTCAATTTTGGCGGAGTAGGACAGAATGAAGTTGACAGAGTGGTTGGTGGTATGAATTACAAGGGTACGGTTATCCCAACGGTCAAATTCCTTCAGAACAATGTTGCGGTAGCAGTTGGTGACGACAAGATGATAATATACAAAATGAGAGAAAAACCGGTTGTACAGGAAGAAATTCCAATCAAAAAAGAGATAAAGAAGTTATTCTATAATTCAGATTATATAGGACTTGTCTACGAGAATGACAGCGGTTCGAAAAAGTACAAAGTCGTTGTATATGATGTCAAAGGCAACAAAGTAATGCAGAAGAATGTTGATATGAATTTTAATGACATTAAGTTTTCCGGCAAAAACATATTGGTTTATGATGATTTGAATTGCAGGATTATTCCATTTAAAGGAAAGGAAAAGTTTTCATATACTTTTGATCAGACAATTAATTCAGTAATGCCTACTGACAAATTCAGGGAATACCTTATTATTTCAAATAATAAAGTAGAGAGAATAAGGATAAAGTAGAAAGTATAAGAATATAGTTTAGATACAGGGAATATAGTATAAAGAGTTAGAATAAAGCAAATCCCCAAAAAGAATAGAGCAGCCCCAAAATATTTAAACAGATTTATCAGATAATGACAGTTTAAGCAAAGGTATTAAAAAATAAGCGCAAAAATTAAACAGAAATACAGATAGCGGAGGAAATATGGGTAATTACATATTTGCAGGTGTTGTGGCCTTTATAATAATAATGACAATAGTTGGATACGTAAGAGGATTGGTTAAGTCAGTATTCTCGTTGTTATCAGTTGTAATTGTTCTTACTATCGTAACAGTTCTTACTCCGATAGCAAGAGATATGGTGAAACAGACGCAGGTCTACACTTCAATAAAGGAAAGCGTTTCGGTGTATGTTGAAAAATCGATTGGAGCATCAAAGGATAATGATGATTTTAAAGGACTTGGAGTCAATGAACAGAAGAATGTAATCGGTGAATTGCCATTGCCGGAGAATATCAAGGGAGCACTTGTTGATAATAATACAGAAAAAGGATACAAAGAAATAAAAGTTGATAACTTTGTTGACTATATAGTGATATCGATTACGGACAAAATTGTTGATTCAATTGTATTTATAGTTCTTATGTTTGTTATATCAACGGCGGTCACAGTGGTGATAAAATTACTTGATGTTGTTGCAAAACTGCCTGTTATTGATGTATTTAACAAAGGAGGCGGGGCAATTTTGGGATTTGTCACTGCACTTATTTTTATTTGGATTGTGTGCATAATCATAACAGCATTTGGAGCGACAGAGCAGGGACAGAAACTGTTAGCAATTATCAACGATAATGTTCTTCTCAGCATGATATATAACAATAACCTGTTAGAGATAATTATTTCGAAGTTTTTTTGAAATTTCATTTTCTGTAGTAATAAGTAAATAATTGTGTTTGAAAACACAGAAAGAGAAAGGAAAATCAATATAGGCAGATGTAACACCTGTTACAAAGGATATTACTTATAGATTTAGATATGATTGATTTTTTGTGATATAATTATCGGAAGAAATATTTTGAATATTTCTTCCGAGTTTTTGTTTCAAAATTTTGCTCTGATAGAGAAAGAAACTGTTGAAAAAAAACACTTGATTTTATCTAAATTACTTGTTATAATAAACGGGTTGATGGCGATATAGCCAAGTGGTAAGGCATCGGTCTGCAACACCGCTATCCCCGGTTCAAATCCGGGTGTCGCCTCTAATCCCTTAGGAATTCAGGTTTCTAAGGGATTTTTTGATTGAATGGTGATTTCAGTGATTGAATGGTGATTTCAGTGATTGAATGGTGATTTCAGTGATTGAATAGGTTGTTTTGTGAGTAGTTACTTAACGTAACATAAGGAAGGAAAGAGATATGAAAATTAATAAAAAAGGTGTAGCATTAATTATTGTCGGAATTATAATTGTGGTGTTTGGAGTGCTGAGCATAATTAATCAGGGACACAAAATGGAGAATACTATACCGGTGCAGGCTAAAATTACCAAAGTAGAAAAAATTGAAAATGCAAAAACTAAAGGTTACCGTACATATACCAGTTACCTTACCGTAGAGTATAATTTTGATGACAAGCTTTATTTTAATGTTATTCCATCTACTCTTGATTATTATCAAAGAGGAGATATAATCTCAATAGAGGTTAATCCGGACAATCCGGAGGAAAGCACTATTTTAGGTAATGAGGAAGTGAAGCAGGGAAATACCGGCTTGGTTGCATTTTTTGGAGCGTTACTGATATTGGCAGGAATTGTAGTTATAATAATGTTTGATGGAACCGGTGATTTTTAAGTCGAACAATAATAAATAAATAATTACAAAGCTAAACATATACATTAATACAACTAAATACAAATACAAATAAAACTGTAGCATTGAATGAGTGTATTCGAAATGTTACAGTTTTATTTTGTTGTTATCCATGGCGAGTTTAGGAAAACACCAATTGTGCAATGTGCACAAAATTGTAAACGTTTTTATTGGAAAATGGTTCGAAAATCTTGTTTATTATGCGACTGCCAGGGTTATTGACAAACAAATTGCATAATGTTATTATTAGTTTAACGTTAAACCTAACAAAACTTACTAAGGTTGATATCGGTCGGAATTATATGTGGGAAAAAGATAAGAAAAATGAAACAAAATTAAATAAAAATACCATATTTTTCAAAAAGAAACATATATAAAGTTTAACGATAAACCTTTATGAACACTGAGTTATTATTCAGGTAGGTTTTTCAAATTATTATTTTTATTATTTCATTCATAATATGAGGAGGTTTTTATTTATGAAGAAGAAAATTGTAAGCGTTGCTTTGGCAACAGCAGTTGCAACAACGATGTTAGCGGGATGTTCAGGATCCGGAGCAGGATTAAACTCGGGCAAAAAGTCAGATAGCGGAAAGACAGTTCTTTCACTTGGTATCTGGCCATCAGATGAATTGGCTGATGACATTGCTACATTTGAAGGTTACAAGGACACAATGAAGGAATTACATCCTGATGTTGAGGTAAAACCTGCACATTACACATATGCAACAGATACATTCGTATCACTTGCATCATCAGGTAACTGCCCAACAATTTTTGAAACATGGTACACAGAACCACAGAAACTTATCAAACAGGGCCTTGCATGTGACATCACAAAAGAACTCAAGGCAAGAGGATGGGATGCAGATATGGCTCAGTCAGTAAAAGACCTTATGTCTGACAAGGATGGAAACATCTACGGTATCCCAAGAGATGCATATGTATTAGGACTTATGTGTAATGTTCAGTTGTTTGAAGAAGCAGGTCTTGTAGACGAAAACGGAATTCCAAAATTCCCTAAGACAATGGATGAACTTGCTGAGACAGCTAAGACAATCAAAGACAAGACAGGCGCAGCAGGCTTCTGTTTATTGGCTAAAGACAATGCAGGCGGATGGCATTTCTCAAACATCGCATGGAACTTCGGAGCACAGCTTGTTACAGCAAACGATGACGGAACATTTACTTCTAACTTAGAGTCACCTGAAGCTATCGCAGCTATGAAATGGGTATATGACCTTAAATGGAAATATGACGTACTTACAGCTGATCCAACAGCAGAAGACTGGGGAACAGGTTTCCAGCAGTTAGGAACAGGCGGAGCTGCAATGTACATCGGAGCTAACGATGCTGTTAACCAGCCAACACAGGTTAACGGACTTCCTGTAGACAAACTTGCAATGTGCGCAATTCCTGCAGGACCTAACGGAGATCAGTACTCACTTACAGGTGGTACACCATACATGTTCTCTAAGGATGCAACTGAAGATGAAATCAATGCAGCACTTGATTTCCTTGAAATAATGGGTAAATCACCGGTTGCAAATGACACATCAATTGCAGGTATGAAAGCAAGCGCAGCAGACAGAGTTGCAAACGGAGTTCCTGTAATCAAATCATTCCAGTGCTGGACAAACAAAGAGTATCTTGATGCAGAGCAGGCAGTTATCGATGAGTACAAGAACGTTGACGAAAAATTATATGATTCATACTTCAACGACAGCAAGAATGTAAAGGCTGAAGAGCCTGGTGATGCTCAGGAAATGTATGCACAGCTTACAAATGTACTTCAGGCAGTAGTTACAGACAAAAACTGTGATGTTGAAGCACTTATGAAACAGGCAGATGAGAACTTACAGACAACATTAGATTCAGAATTCGGAAAGTAAATCGTATTTAAGCAGTAACAATTGAATCTACATAGAAGATCAAAAACGCAGGTAGCGTTCTTTGGTTTAAAAAAGAAGAAACGGAAGGGGCAGAAAGCCACTGCCTCTTCCGAATATCAAAGAAGCAATAAAAATCAGAATTAACAAAGATAATAAACAGCAGAAATCAGAGTTAATAAAAATAAGAATTAACAAAGATTAATAAACAGCAGAAATCAGAGCTAATAAAAATAAGAATTAACAAAGATTGATAAAGAATAGAATTACAAATTACAGAATAAAGAAAATTGAGAGAAGGCAGGGAGGATTATTTTGAGTAGAGGTCAGAATAAAGCGCAAAGTCCGATGAAAGCAAAAACCAGCAGGGCGGAAGCGTTAACAGTAAAGAAAAAATTTATAACGAAAAGTGACGTGTTTGCGTGGCTGATTATGCTTCCTGCAATTGTATTATTCGCATTTTTTGTGTGGGAACCATTGCTTGAGAGTGTCAGACTTTCACTGTACTCAGCAAGAGGCGTAGAATTACAGGAATTTGTAGGATTAAAAAATTATATTTCAGTACTTCATAATGTCAGCTTCAAAGCGGCATTTGCAAACACATTCAAATACATAGGATGGTCATTGATCATCGGATTTGTCGTACCTATAATATTGGCAATATTCATCAGTGAAACAGTAAGAGGAAAGAGCTTTTTCAGAATCGCAGTATACTTCCCGAACATGATTCCGGGAATGGCAGTATCTCTTCTCTGGGTATATTTCTTCAAACCTGGTGAGACTGGTGTTTTAAATATACTTTTATCAAAAATCGGAATCGGACCGCATGTCTGGCTCAACAATGCAGCATGGGTAATCCCGTTGATTATCATTGCAATGACTTGGAAGAGCGCCGGTTCAACATCACTTATTTATATGGCAGGAATCAGTGGAATCAACCCTGAATACTACGAGGCTGCCGCAATCGACGGTGCCGGAGTGTTCCAGAGAATATTCCACATCACACTTCCATGTATTCTGGAACTTGGAAAGACAATGCTTATCCTGCAGGTTATCGCGGTATTCCAGATATTGTACGAGCCGCTCGTTCTTACAAACGGCGGACCTAACAACGCAAGTTTATCAATAATGCTTCTGGTATACAGATACGCATTTAGAGATTACAACTATCCATGTGCAGCAGCTCTTTCAGTAATTATCTGTATCGTGCTGATTGCCCTCAGTGGATTATACATGAAACTTACAAAGAAAAAAGAAGATTAGGAGGTGCATAAATGTTTTTCGAAAAATATAACGACAAGACAGATGGAGCCATCAGAGGCTTCGACGTAAAATCGCCAAGAGTAAAACTTATATGCATACTGATCATATTAGTTTGTACGGTTTTTGGAATTGTGGCAATGTATCCGGCATTCTGGGTAATGTTCTCAGGATTCAAGGATTTGAAAGAATTTACAAATGAGGCAACACTGCTTCCAAAAGAATTCAGCCCAAGCGGATTCGTAGAAACATGGAAAAAACTTGATTTTGCAATTTACTATAAAAACTCATTCATCATGGTAATAGGATGTGTAATTTCAGCAGTTATCTTTAACGGATTACTTGCATACGGACTTGCAATTCTGAAACCTAGAGGACACAAGATAATAGGCGGACTTGTAATGTGGTCACTTCTTATTCCGGCAACAACAAGTATCGTAGCATTATTTGTAAATATTAACAGACTTGGACTTAATAATTCCTACATCCCGCTATGGCTCAGCTATGGAGCAAATGCGTTCTATGTTGTGCTTTTTAAGGAATTTTTTGAAGGCCTCCCTAAAGAGTTGATCGAGGCGGCTAAATTGGATGGATGTAATGTACTTCAGGTATTTACCAGAATAATACTTCCAATGTCCAAACCAATTATCATGGTAATTGTGATTTTCTCAGTTACAGCCGCCTGGTCTGACTTCCTTCTTCCATATCTTGTGTTGAATGGATCAGGAAAAGAGACGGTTATGGTAAAACTTTATTCATACTCAACATCTAGAACAACAGCTATTGATATGATCAGAGCAATCTTCTTCTCCATCATACCACCGACAATTCTGTTTACATTATTCCAGAAACAGATTACAGACGGTGCAGCAGGCGGAGCTGTTAAGGGTTAATTAATAAACCCGGAAAACAGATGTGCAGTAGGAAAGAATAAAAAACAAATGCAGAAAAGCAGCAAACGAAAAAAACAGCAAGTATAAATTATAGAGTAAATTAAGAAAAACGAAAACTGATAATAGAAATTGGAAAGGTGAACTTATGGCAAAGGTAGCAGATAAATATTTTAAGACAGACAGTTGGAAAGTTATAGAAGAGGGGTTCAATCCGGATTACGGAAAGGTTGCTGAGTCGATTTTCTCATTGGGAAATGAGTACATGGGAATCAGAGGATATTTCGAAGAGGGATATTCAAAAGATAAACTTATTGGAAGTTATTTCAACGGAATATATGAGAGAACAAAACCGGAGTACGGACATTATAAAGGAATCACAGATTTCTCAGAATATATGGTGAATTCAGTGAACTACCTGTATACAAGAATAGAAGCAGACGGAAAAATACTTGATCTTGCAGATGCGGACATTACGGACTTTGAAAGAGTCCTTGATATGAAGAACGGACTTCTCACAAGAAGTTTTGTGTGGAATGTCTCAGCAGGCAAACGGGTAAAAATTACATTTGACAGAGCACTCTCAATGACAGATGTTGAGATGGCAATGCAGAGAATAACAGCTACTGCATTAGACAGCGACGTTGAAGTTGCAGTGACATCCGGACTTGATTTTGGTGAATTTCATATGATGCAGAAAAAGAACATGTGGAATTGCGACAGAAAATCAGTAAATGTTGCGGCAGTTGCAGGAATGGCAATCGAGGGCGAGACAATAAATACAGGAAAGAAAGTGTACAGTGCATGTACTCTTGAATGCCTGATTGATGGTGTACATACTGAATTAAACGGACTTAATTGTGAAACAATATCAGAAGAAAAACTTGTGGCAACAAAGATAAAGTTAACTGCAGGAAAAGATCAGAAGATAGAATTTGTAAAGAAAATCAGAAATCTCACTTTCAAAGACGGTGACAGTGAAGGTGACTACGAGAGTGAAGTTAAAACAATAGAAGCGAAAATAGCAGATGCATCAGTTGACAGTATCGCAGTGGAAAATTTCGATTCCTTTGTGGATACACAGGCAAAATGGTGGGATAATGTGTGGAAACATTCAGACATCATCATTGACGGAGACGAGGAAAATCAGCAGGGTATCAGGTTCTGTATATTCCAGATGTTCCAGACATACCACGGAGCAGTTAAGGGAACAAACATCGGAGCGAAAGGTCTCACAGGTGAAGCCTACAACGGAAATGCTTTCTGGGATACAGAGACATACTGCCTGCCATTCTTTATTTTCAACAACAAAGAAGCTGCAAAGAATCTTTTGTATTTCAGATATAAGACACTCGATGAGGCAAGAAAGAGAGCAGAGGTTCTTGACTGCAGGGGCGCATTCTATCCGATAGCAACAATTAGCGGAAAGGAATGTTGTGATCTCTGGCAGCATGCCAGCCTCCAGCTTCAGGCATCTACAGGTGTTGCCTATGGTATCTGGTTCTATGAAAAGATATTTGGTGACAAAGAATTTATGGCCGATTACGGTCTTGAGATGCTCATTGAGATAAGCAGAATGTTAGTTTCACGTGGTGATTACGCTCCGGATGGAAAGTATGGTTATTATGCCGTAATGGGGCCGGATGAATTCCAGATGATGGTAAATAACAACTGCTATACAAACTACATGGGCAAATTTACATTAGATTACACTGTTAAAAAAATAGATGAAGCACTTTCTGCCAATTCGGCAAAATTTGAAGAACTTGCTAAAAAGATTGGATATGATCCTTCAGAGAAAGAAGAGTTTAAGGAAATATCAGAGAAAATGTTTATCCCATATCATGAGGATACTAAAATATTTGAGCAGCATGATGGATTTTTCAAACTTCCGCACCTGGATGTGGATGAGATTCCTATCACAGATTTTCCGCTATATAGTAATTGGTCTTACGACCGAATATATAGAAACGACATGATTAAACAACCCGACGTGCTAATGTTTATGTTGTTGTTTAATTCTCAATTCTCCGACGAGCAGCTGAGAGCCAATTATGACTTCTACGAACCAAGATGTATACATGAGAGTTCCCTTTCACCCTCAGTACATTCCATATTGGCTGCTCAGTTGCATAAGGAAGAAGAAGCATATAACTTCTTTGGATTTGCAACACGAATGGACCTTGATAATTACAACAGAAATACGGGAGAGGGAATTCACACAACATCTATTGCAGCAGCGTGGATGAATATTGTGTACGGATTCGGAGGTCTGAGAACAGACGGAGACTGCATCAGAATTGCACCGTCCATTCCAAAAAACTGGAAAGGATATTCATTTAAAATTAATTACGATGATGCAACAGTCGAAGTAAATGTCACAAAAGAAAAAGTTAATCTGAAAACAACAGATGACAGCAAAGTGACAATTCAGATTTACGGTAATACAGAAGCAATAGATAACAAAGGCTATGAATGCCCATTGGAGTAAGGAATATGATAGATTGGAAAATTAAAGACAATTTGTACAATCCGGATAATGTGGCATGGCATGGAAATAAGTACCTGACAGGCAACGGTTACATGGGTGTCAGAGGAACACTTGAGGAATACACCAAGAATCAGCTGGTTGCCGTCAACCTGGCAGGCATTTACGACAAAGTCGGCGACGGCTGGCGTGAGCCGGTTAATGCTCCTAACGGATTTTACGGATATCTCATTGTAGATGATGAGATTGTAAGATTGCCGGATGTCACAGAATGTGACGGCAAAAGTGATGGTACAGAGAGTGGTAATAATACGGGAAATGTGGCGACTGTAAAATGCAGTGAGCACTTTATCGAACTGGATTACAGGCATGGAGTATTTACCAGATGCACAACATTCAGACTTCTCAGAGGCAATATCACTGTAAGAAGCAGCAGATTTGTGAGCATGGATAATGTGCATGTCGGAGCAATAAAGACAGAAATATTTGCTGATTTCCATGCTGACGTAAAATATGTATTTGGAATTGATGCAGATGTGTGGGATATCAACGGTCCCCATTTTGACATAATAAAAGTAAGCAATGACGGAATGCTCACAGTTGATGCCGTGACACATGAAAATAATCACAACGTGTCAGTTGCGGAGGAAGTCAGATCTGATTTCCCTTGTGAGTTAAAAGATGAAGAAGAACTCAACAAAGCGTTAAAGAGCGTAAGCTTTATAACAGATGTAAATAAAGTCTATGAGATAGAGAGATTCTTTGCGGTATACACAAGTCTCGATTGTGATAATCCTATTGAGAAAGCAAAGGAAGATACGGTGCGAATTGCAGGAGCGGGATTTGATAAACTTCTTGATGAGCACAGGTCGGCCTGGGAAGATATTTGGAAGTATTCTGAAGTGATAATTGAAGGTGATGACAAATCAATGGAAGCACTTAATTATTCACTTTATCATCTTCACAGTATAGCCCCAAGGCATGCAGACAATCTTTCGATTGCAGCAAGGGGGCTTTCGGGTCAGACTTACAAGGGAGCAGTGTTCTGGGATACGGAGATGTTCATCCTGGATTTCTTCCTTATGACGGAGCCTGAAGTTGCAAAAAAACTGATTAATTACAGAATAGATACTCTTGAAGGCGCAAAGAAGAAAGCTGCTGAGTATGGCTATGACGGTGCTTTCTACGCGTGGGAGAGTCAGGAGAAGGGCTTTGATGCATGTTCTGACTACAACGTGACAGATGTATTTACAAAGAGACCTATGCGTACATATTTTAAGGACAAGCAGATACATATCTCATCTGCCATAGCTTATGCAATAGGTAAATATGTGGAGATTACAGGCGACGATTCCCTGTTAAAGGAGGGGGGAGCCGAGACAATAATTGAATGTGCAAAGTTTTACTATAGTGCACTTGTAAAGAAAGTAAACTCAGACAGATATGAACTCAGGGATGTAATCGGACCTGATGAATATCACGAGAGAGTAGACAATAACGGATACACAAATCGTATGGCAAAGAATACATTCAGACTTGCGGTCCGGGTACTTGAGAATGATAAATTTATTTCTCACATATGTAAGTTAGAAGAGCCAAATGAGGAAAGTGCAGATTCAGAAATCAGAAGCAGGCTCCTTGAAATGTTCAAAGACGCTTACGAGAAAATATATATTCCGGAACCTGACAGTGAGGGAATCATCCCACAGTTTGACGGATACGGCGAACTGGAGGATGTGACTGTAGATGAAGTCAGATCAAGATTACTGGATCCAAAAGAATACTGGGGCGGAGCATATGGAGTGGCAAGCCACACTAAAGTTATCAAGCAGGCAGATGTGGTGACATGGCTTGCAATGTACCCTCAGGATTTTGATACAAAAGTAATAGAAGACAATTGGAACTATTACGAGAAAAGGACAGAACACGGTTCGTCCTTAAGTGCCTGCATGTACGCGCTTGTAGCGTGCAAATGCGGCATGACAGAAGAAGCTTTCCCGCTGTTTACCAAATCAGCCACGGCAGATTTGGCACCGGGAGGAAAAGAGTGGGCTGGTCTGGTCTACATAGGCGGAACTCATCCTGCATCAGCAGGTGGAGCATATATGGTAGCAATTGAAGGATTTGCGGGAGTTGAATTTGCAGAGGGCAAAATAAATGTGAATCCAAGACTACCAAAGAACTGGGAGAAGATGACATTCCACATATCACACAAAGGTACAATGTACAGAGTGGATATTGAAGAAGGTAAAGCCACAGTCACAGAAGTGGATGACAGAAGAAGCCTGATAGCATAGCCTCCTGTAACAGATGAATTGCAGAAGAAGCGGAGAACAATTAACCGTAGCGAAATTCCCCAACTAAATACGATTATAAGAAAAGCTTGAATAAGGGGAGATACCTCCTTATTCAAGCTCATATTTAATAATTGTTAACGTGTTATCTCAATAACACTTTCGCGTTCGGTAATTGATGTTGTCAGATTAATCTCGCTCGGATTTGGTTTTTTATGCTCAAGAAGCTCAAGCATAAAATTAACAGCCGTACGACCTTTGAGATCAGTATCCTGATGAATTGTTGTGAGGCGTGGAGTCAGGATGTTACAGATGTTCAAATCATCGAATCCCATAATTGAGATGTCTTCAGGAATTCTAACTCCGAGATGGTGGAAGTTACTGATGAGATTTCCCGCAAGGAAATCGGCAGTTGTAACAATACCTGTGACATCTTTCATGGCAGCGATGGATTTACACACTTCGAATGACTGCTTAGTGTCATTGCTACACTCAAACACTAAGGACTCATCAAATTTGATGCCGGCTTCGGTGAGAGCAGCCTTATAACCAAGGAAACGCTCCATAAGAACGCCTCCGTCCTTGATGTGTAAAGTTGCAAATGCAATTCTGCGATGACCTTTGTCAATGAGATACTTGGTAGACATCTTGCTGCCGCCAAAATCATCAAGTCCAACATTGCACATGTCGGGATGATGAACGTAACTGTCAACTAATACTGTTGGAATCTTGCCGGCGTTGGCTTTAACGGCTTCAAAAAACGAATCGTTGAAGATACCTGTTAAAAATAACCCGTCCAAATTCCAGTTTCTGAGAAAAGCCTCGAACTCTTCAGGAGTTTCAACAGTACGAAGCATAAGGAAATAACCTGCTTCGCGAAGCTCATACTCAAGAATGCCGATCAATTTAGAGAGGAATGGATCCTCCATAAAGTTGGAATTCTTTGTAGTCAAAATGTGATTGACAAAACCGATAACTTTTGAGGAGCGTGAGACTAAAGACTTGGCAGACATGTTTGGAACATAACCAAGTTCCTTGATGGCTGTATTTATCTTGTTAATGGTCTCAGCGGAAACTCGTCCGGCTTTTCCGTTTATAACATTAGATACTGTTGTTGCGCTGACACCGGTTGCAGCGGCAATATCTTTAATTGTAACCATAAGTCGTTCCTTTCATTGAATAATATCTCAAATAAATTTTCCACATCATCGAAATAATAAAAAAGTATTCATTGAAATAGGGAAAAATATAAGAGGTGTAACGTAAAACCTACTAATCATTTTAACATATTTTGCTCATATAGCAAATGCAAAGTAAGGTTTTTTGACAAAACCCACAAAAGAGTCAGTAGAAGATGACGTAAAGAATGAAAAGGAGCGAGTAATTTTATAAAAAATAACAGGAGAATAATATATTATGAAGGGCGTTATATTTGATTTAGACGGAGTTCTTGTATCTACAGATGAATTGCATTTTAATGCGTGGGAGAGACTTGCAAAAGAACTCGGAATAAATAACTTTACAAGAGAAGACAACGAAAGACAAAGAGGCGTAAGCAGAATGGCATCACTGGAGGTTGTTCTTGAGAAGGGAACAAACCAATACACTGAAGAAGAAAAAATAGAACTTGCAGACAGAAAGAATAATTACTATGTTGAGATGCTTCAGAATCTCGATGACAGCGCAGTGTTAGATGGAGCTTTTGAGACACTTAAGATGTTAAATGAAAGAGGAATCAAAACTGCAGTGGGCTCTGCAAGTAAGAACGCACCACTGATTTTGGAGAAGACAGGACTTCTTCCATATATTGACAAAATCAGCTGTGGACTCGATGTCACAAAATCAAAGCCGGATCCGGAAGTGTTTCTGGTTGCAGCAAAGAAACTTGACATAGTACCGGATGAATGTCTGGTTGTTGAGGATGCAAAAGCAGGAATTGAAGCCGCAAAGGCAGGCGGAATGAAATCGTTAGGAGTTGGACCTTTCAATGCGGAACTTGGAGCTGATTATCATTCAAGAACACTTGGAACGGTAAATAATTGGGAGGAAATATTGTGTTAACCAGCTGAAAAGCCAGAGAGCAATCATGAATTGCCGGATAACAGAAAAGTTAGAGGCAATCTTGAATTGTCAGGAACATAAACAAAGGCAGGAGGAAATAAAATGTCAGAAAACAAAAAGAGAGTCGGAGGACGTATTGGGTTTGTTATAGGGTGTGTATTAATATATTTCTTTACTGTTGGCATAATTCTCGGAGGAATAAAGGTGCCGGCAACAATGAAAAAGATGAAACTGAATTCAGAAATACAGAATTCAAAAGTAGTGTTATACGATGGACCAAAATCTCTTAAAGATGCCACAGAAGAGGATCTTAAGTTTGCCACAGAAGAGGGAAGAGATTTTGAAATCAAGCACTGCGTAGATACAAAGGTTTTGGTAAACGGAAAAGAAAGTTATGTGTATGACACAAATGTCAACAACACACATACTTGGGTGGACAGCTATCTTCCGGGACAGGAGAGAACACCTATCACATATTTTGACTTCGATGGAACAGTGGAAATCATAGTTGAAGTTCCAAAGACAGACATCAACTATGTGACAATAAGACCACTCAAATACGGCATAAAGCCGGAGATAAATAAGAAGAAACACACTGTTACATTTACAGTTGATACACCGGACACATATACGGTTGAATTCAACAACAATGTAAAGAGAGCAGTGCATATATTTGCAAATGAGATAGAAGAGAACTTGCCTGATTTTGACAGTGAAGACGTACTTTACATCGGACCGGGCGAGTGGAACATAGAAAACATCATGCTTGAAGACAATCAGACGTTGTACATTTCAGGCGGTGCAGTAGTTCACGGAATTATAAATGCCAACTTTGTGAAGAACGTAAAAGTGATGGGACGTGGAATAATCGACGGCTCAACATTCAACGGATGGAAAGGAAGAATGGCAAAGATTCCGCTCAAGTTTGACAACTGTACAAACTTTTCAATTGAGGGTGTGATTGCACTCAATCCAAATGCATGGGTATTGCAGTCATATGACTCAATCGGAGGAAAAATCAAAAATGTAAAAATTATTTCATCAAGACCAAACGGTGACGGAATTACACTTCAGTCTTGTAACAACATTCAGGTTAAGAACTGCTTCGTAAGAACATGGGATGATTCACTTGTTGTAAAGAATTACGATGTAAATACTGACGGTATATCATTTGACAACGTTCAGGTATGGACAGATCTTGCACAGTCAATGGAAATCGGATATGAGACAAACAAGGGAAACAAAGAAAACTCAAAGATTTCAAATGTAAGATTTAATAACATCACAGTACTTCACAACTTCCACAAGCCTGTACTTTCAATTCACAATGCAGACAATGCACTTGTAAAAGATATTTCTTATAAGAATATAGTAGTTGAGGAGGCCACAGTCGGAAAAGGTGACGGAACTCCTGAACTTATGGATATCGGAATTGTAAACAGCGGAAACTGGTCTACCACAATGGACAGAGGACAGGTTGAAAATGTGACAATCGACGGATTCAAAGTACTCTACGGAAATGAAAGTCTTCCATCAAAGATTAAAGGTTACGATGCTGAGCATATCATAAAGGGTGTTCACATTACCGGCCTTGAAATCAAGGGAAAGAAAATCAAATCTCTTGAAGATGGAGAATTTACTGTAGATGACAAAACAGATGATATTACAATTAAGTAATTTATCTTTAGAAGTGTATCATGAATGATGATACAGGAAGGAGACATAAATGAACAAGAAAGGAATAATAGTTGCAGCAATATTATTGGTTCTTGCACTGGGTATCAACTGCTTTGTGGCAGCCGGCAGTAAGGATGCAAAAGTAAATGATAAGAATCTTCAGGTAGTGACTGCGCCTGATCAGAAAGAGGCAATGGAAAATGAAAGATTTACCATAGCTGAATATGTTCCGGAAGATATAGATGGAACTAATGTTGCAAGAAAAGGTCACTGCGAGGCAAACGGATATACAGATGTTTACCCGGCAACATATGCAAATGACGGAACTGCAGAGGGAACTTCATATTGGGAAGGTCCGGCAGGACAGGAGGCAATCCTTACATGTGATTTGAAGGAGTCATATAACATCCATACAATCAGACTCTCAATCAACCCGGCAGCAATCTGGTCAAAGAGAACACAGACAATGTCAATAAGTGTAAGCGATGACGGTGAGAACTTCAAAGAAATAGTTCCGTCAGCAGATTACAAATTTGACCCTAACACAGGAAACACAGTTGTAATTCATATTGATGAAGTAAAGACAAAATATGTAAGACTCAATATCACAAAGAATACAGGTGCTGCTTCAGGTCAGATTGGAGAAATCGAAGTATTCAGTAATGATAAGTAAGGCGAGCATAGAATCAAAGATTAGATCTTCGGAATATAAAAAGAGAAAAAATCTAAAATGGATAAATAATAAAGAATAAGGAATGGGGCATGTGCCATAATCATTGAGATTGTTGGCATATGCTCCGTTTGTTTATGAAAAAAGTTACTATAATTTTGAATAATTAAAAAACGCCATTGACAATCACAATTAAATTGCATACAATTGAATCAAACAAAACCAAAATGGCAAATAACACTACAAAGGGAAAAACAACCAGTTTGACACTAATTAACCGGAAAAAGGAAAAAACAGGAGGATTTGAAGATGAGTTTGTACGATTTTACAGTTAAGTCTCAGGAAGGAACAGATGTAGATTTAAGCGATTACAAGGGAAAGGTTGTATTGGTAGTGAACACAGCGACAGGCTGTGGATTTACACCTCAGTACAAAGAATTACAGGATATATACGCAGAGTTTAACCAGCAAGGACTTGAGATTCTTGATTTCCCATGCAATCAGTTTGGTGGACAGGCCCCTGGAAGTGACGAGGAGATTAACTCCTTCTGTATAGGAAGATTTGGAATTACATTTCCACAGTTTTCAAAAGTGGATGTTAACGGTGAGAATGCCATTCCTTTGTACAAATGGATAACTGAAAATACAAAATTTGATGGTTTTGGGCTTACACCGGGAGGAATTAAGCTTTCAGGGGTTGCAAAAACTATGGATAAGGATTATAAACATAATGGTAACATCAAGTGGAACTTCACAAAGATTCTGATTGATAAAAAGGGAGAGATTGTTGCAAGATTTGAGCCGACAATGGATCTTAAGAAAGTAAAAGAAAAGATAAAGGAGACATTAAAATGAGATGCGACTACAAAACACGGGGAACATGTGCACAGCTTATAAGTTTTGATATAGATGGAGATAAGATTACAAATATTTCGTTTATGGGTGGATGTAACGGAAACCTTAAGGCGATATCCAAACTTGTAGACGGTTGGACAGTTGAACAGATAGAAGAAAAATTATTGGGAAATACTTGTGCCGGAAGACCTACATCATGTGCTGATCAGCTTGCAAAGGCTGTAAGAGCAGCATATGAGGAACAGTAATTAAAAGTTAATTTGGAATTTGAAGTTGCCACGCCTGTCGGGATAGTATCATGCTATGCCGGTTGACATGGCAATTTGCGAATAACAGGAAAAGAGGCGAATATGAGTGATAAATACGATGCACTGAAGTTAGAAAATCAAATATGCTTTCCTATGTACGCCTGCTCAAGAGAAATAATCAAGAAGTACAAACCTTATCTTGATAAGATAGATCTGACATATACACAGTACATTACCATGATGGTTATGTGGGAAGAAAAAGAGATAAATGTCAAAGAACTTGGAGAGAAACTGTTACTTGATTCGGGAACACTCACTCCGCTGCTCAAGAAGTTAGAGGCAAAAGGTTTTATAACAAGAGAGCGTTCAAAGCAGGACGAGAGAAATCTCATTGTACGCATAACAGATAATGGAGAAAAACTAAAGGAAGAAGCAGTATCAATTCCCTGTGAGATGACAAAGCACTCCAAATTATCGGCAAAAGAAGCAGAGACACTGTATAAGTTATTATATAAGTTGCTTAGTGATGAGTAGAAACAAACACAAATTTGTATTTTGATAGTGAGAGTGAGGCATTGGAATATATGGCAGAGGAGTTTTCTGATTGTGGCATAGAAGATATCGAGAATATTATTGACATTTGTAAAGCGTATGATTCAGAATGCCCACATGTAATAAAATTGATTTATAATGTACAGACAGAGTCATTTGATGCAGAATATGATTATGAAGATGTTGCAGAAGTATATGATAAAGATGTTCCTGTAATAGTTGAAGAGTGGGTTGCAGAGGTGGAAAAGCAGGAAGGACTTAATTGAAGATTGGAGAAAAAATGAAGAGAATTTTATCTTTTGTTCTAGTGTTGTGCCAGATTTCAAGTGTTGAAAACGGTCAGGAAATATTGCTGAAAGCATTGGAAGCTGGAGTGATATTACTGATTTTCAAAGTTGCAATGCCGCATTTGATATCATCAGTAGCCGGAAAAGTAAACTATGATGAATCAAGATTCTATCAGTTTATCACAAAAAAATGGGGCGGAAAGGCGATAAAGACTCCAGATGTAAAACCTGACGTAGACCCAGATATGAAGCCGGACACTGATCCGAATGTTGAAAATGGAGGATATACAGATGTTTATAAAGGGCAACAGTATAAGGGGAATAGAAATCAAGATTTAGATTTTACGGGAAGGAAATAGTACGTTGGAGGGTCATGCAAATAAACATGGATATTCTGATCCAGAAGAGTATTTAAACGATGCAAGACGCTTTATGGGAGAAAATATGCCAGCTCGAATCCGCAGATAAATAGTTCAAAAGGAGAAAAAAATGAAAACGGAATAGAAGTTGAATAGTAAGCGTCTCACACACTCTAAATATAATGTACAAATCATGAAGAGTTAAATCATTTAATTTTATACTTTGATTTCTTTTTATCGGGGAAAGCTTTTTCCCCGATTTTTTTTATCTTGTCCGATTTAATCTTTATTTTTTCTATTTTGTTTAATCCAAAGAAGGCTTTTTTGCCAATGACTTCAGTACTCTTTCCGATAACAACATCTGTCAGCTTGCTACAGTTAGTAAAAGCCTTGTCAGGAATTGCGACAGTATTATTGCCTGTTTTTACGGAAGTAAGACCGGTCAGGGGAAAAAAGGCATCATCTTCAATTCCGCTTACTTTGAATTCGCGGTTTCCAACTGAAATAAAATCCGGAATAATCAGTTCTTTGATTTTCTTAACATTCAGTTTGCTGTCTGTGTATGTATTAAAATTGTCTTTTGTATTCATAAGAGAGAGAACCTCCACAGACTTGTCTGAGGTCAGGACTCCCGCAAATGACACAGAATCCTTTGATTTGATTTTATATAATAAGTAAGCCTTGATTGTTTCCAATGATTTGTCAGATGAATTTGATTTTTTTGAAGAATCTGACTTTTTTTTGTCGGTGTTTTTTGTTTTGTCAGACTGAGTTTTGCCAGTATTAGTTTGATTATCGGATGATTCAGAAATATTGTTGATTTCACATTCTGCCATGACATAGTTGTTAAGTGGGGTTATCGGTTCTACTGTGCCGTCATACCAGTTTATCTCGCCAAAAGAGAAGGCGTCCATAAATGTAGTTTTAACAGGAGCCTTTCCACCATATTTGCGGTACCAGTCATCTGAATAGAGAGGTGAATTGTTGATTGTGAGAAGTTTTGTCTGCGCTGATATCTTGCTTATTTTTTCTTTCTTTCTCAATTTTCTTGCGACGATAACCGTTCTGTAGTTATCAAGCTCATAGGAGCAGGTTGAGAGCATGACAAGCGAATCATACTCATTTACAGTAACGGGTATGTTGTAAATAGATCGCATTTTAACTTCATAAAGAAAATTAAGATACTCATCGGAACTGTTAAAATTACTCTTAATATAGTTAAATGAACCGGCAGAAGAAAAGTCTCCCGGAACTTTCATGACAGATATAATGGCCCACTTTGATTCCTCGTACAGTGAATCAAAAGTAAAGTAGGGATGCTCAAGGTAATAACTGACGCTATTATATTTCTCCAACTCGTGAAACATCATGCCTGTGCTTTTCATATTATGTCCGTGAATAACAAGGTTTTTGGCACTTAAATGAGTGTTGCCGTCTATATAGAGACTTCCGTTCTTGTCTTTATTTCCCTCAAAATTATGGGTTAGATAAAAGTTGGTTCCTCCGGTTGCCTGCAAAACAGGATAGTCAACACCTGTTCCGTCAATGTGTAGCCACCCCCTGATATCGGAATTAAATTCATAAAGTCTTGCAAATTTAAGAAGCATTCCCTTAGAATCAACAGTTCCCTTGGTGGCAGTATCATCCAGTGAAACATTGAACCGGGTTTCTGCTTCCGTTGCCACACTATCTGCTGATGCCCCATAAATGTAACTATTAGAGAGAAGAGGTGGTACCAAATTATTGGCGTCACCTTCGGATAACAGTTTAGAAGGATTTAAAAAGCCCGAATCAGCAGAGTAGTACATATTTCTATATTTGTCCGTAACTTTTCTTGAACAGTACGGCTGAATTCCCAGATAGTAAATAAGAAAACATACTGACACTAAAAACAGCACCACCGAAAAGATAGTCATCCGTTTTCTGGTAATGGCTTTCCTAAGACTGAAATTGTGAGTCTTTTTCGTCATAAAAATCCTCCTTTCTGTCGTAAATGTACAATCGAAAAAACCGATTGAAAGGTTTTTTTGTGCAATATCTATAAAATAATTGTGATATTTTGGTGAATTAGTTCCGTCCAAATGCGTTGACAAAGCAAAATAAATCGTGTTAACATTAGTTTAACGTTAAACGGACAAAAAAACAAGTGGCAAAAGGCAGATTATATACCGACGGAGCTTCAATTAATGGTGTATAGGGGTCTTTCACGCGTTGGATAAGGGGAAATCTAAGAAGTTTAACGATAAACTTAAATTGATTAAACATGCTACAGAGAAAAAGAGCGGAGTTTAACAAAGAAAGGCAAGGGTGTAATATGAGAAAAATATTCAAGCGAGTATTCGCAGTAGCAGCAGCTACAGTATTAGCATTTACTATGAGTAATGTTGCATTTGCAGCAGAGGACATTGTTCTTAACGATTCGGGAAGTCCATTTATCAAAACTTTTGATCCGGGCACAAGCGGAGAATACAAATACATGGGTTATGTATATTGTTTCGAGGCAACTTCGGATTATAAGTATTTGCAGATCACATATACAGGAGATGCAACAGCTTTTGAACAGCTCAGATTAGAGTTTGTAGTTAATTCAGATCCTACAGAAGAGATTAAACTTACTCCATGCTGGTTCAGTGAGAATGATGAAGGGACATTTAAGACAGTTGACGGCGGACTTGTTCCTGCTCCAACATCAAAAGAACAGACAGCAATAATCGACCTTAAGGCTTCAGGAATTGATTTGGCAACAGGTATCAGAGCTTTCCACGTACATGATACTCCGGGCCAGGGCAAATTCACAATCACAGATGCAAGACTTATGACAGAGGTACCTGCCGGAAGCAAATCATCAACAGGCAGCAGCTCATCAACATCTAACGACAGTAAGACAGCTGACAGTTCAGTAAGTTCCGATTCATCAAACAACGGATCTTCAAATGATGCAGCAGCTTCTGATTCATCATCAGATTCAAAATCATCAGGATCATCAAAGTCAGCAACAGCAGACACAGCAGATGGTTCAAGTGCAGATTCAGCATCAGGTTCAAGTAATACAGCAGGAGCAACAACAGGCGGTGGATCAACAGCAGCACCTGCAACAGGTTCAGCTACATTGCCAATAGCAGTTGCACTTGGAGGAATCGCAGTAGCAGCAGTTGCATTTGCCGGCTCAAGAAAGATGAAAGAAGACTAATCAGTAATAAATAAACAATAATGTGAAACAACATTAAAAAACAAAGAACAGTAATCAGTAAAATTAAAACTAAAAAGAACAGTAATCAGTAAAAAAAAATAAAGAAAAATAAACAGCGAAATCAGAGCTGCGAAATAAAGATAATTATTTAAGAAGTTATATAAACGTATTTTCAGGAGGAACAGACTTTATGAGAAAAAAAATATTAATGAAATCAGCTGCATGCGTATGTGCAGGAGTTTTGGCAGTAAGTTCACTTTCAGCAGTAAATGTATTGCAGACATCAGCTTATGAGAATATGGCTGCAACAGATATTACAGCAGCAGACGTAATCGGAACATATGATACAGTATCAGACAATGGTTATGCATACCAGGGATATCATGGATGTGATGTAGATTCCACATACAAATATCTCAAGATTACATACAAAGGTGATGCAGATGCACTTGCAGGAATGCGTTGGGAATTCAGAAACGCGTCAGATGAGGCGTTGGGATTCTTCTGGTTCTCACAGAATGCTGAGGGAACATTATTAACAACAGAAGGAGAAGTTGTTCCGGCAGCAACAGAAGAAGAACAGACAGTAATCATTGACCTTGTAGCTTCAGGTGTGGATCTTTCTGATGGAATTTCAGCATTCCATTCACACGCAAACGGAAATACAGGAAAAATTGTAATCAGCGATGCGGCATTTATGCAGTCACTCGGTGAAGTTGAAACTACAGGAAGTTTGGACGTTGAGACAACAGGAACTGCAGTTACAGCTGAAGATATTATCTTAAACGGTGATGAAAACGGACAGAGTTCATTAATCGGAAAATACAAAGGACCTACACTCAAGGGTGAACCGACAGATGCATACAAATACATGGGATTTGCAACATTAAAAGATGCTACAAGTGCTCACAAATATCTCATCATGACATTTAGCGGGAATATTACTCAATTACGTTTCCAGTTTGCAAATGTAGTTGATGGAAGTGAAACAGCAATAACAGAGCCTTACTGGTTCAATGCAGAAGGTCAGACATTATTCTTTGCTACACCTGATGATTCAGTAATTCCTCTTGAAGGAGAGAAAAAAGCAGTAGTTATTGACCTCGCAAAAACAGGAATTGATTTAGGAAACTACAATTCAGTTCACATGCACTGTGACCTTATGGCAACATACGGAAATTATGAAATCATTAACGCAAGATTATCTGCTTCACCTAAAGTATTTGAATCAGATTATGTAGCACCTGTTGTTGAGAATCCAACAGAACCGGCAACTAATGCACCAACAACAGTGGCACCAACAACAGCAGCACCTACAACAGCAGCACCAACAACAGCAGCACCAACAACAGTAGCACCAACAACAGTGGCACCTACAACAAAACCAGCAACAAAGGTTGCAAAGGCTAAGATTGCTTCAGCTAAGAAGAGCGGAAAGAAGATTAAACTTACAATCAAGACGGTTGCAAACGCTAAGAAATACGAAGTTAAATACGGAACAAGTAAAAAGTTCAAAAAAGGTACTAAGACACTTAAGACAACAAAGGTTAAAGTAACTCTCAAGAAGATTGCTAAGAAGGTATACTACATCAAAGTTAGAGCAATCGCAGCTGACGGCACAGCAGGCGCCTGGTCAAAAGTTAAAAAAGTTAAAAAATAAAAATGTTAAAAGCTAATTATTTAAAAACTGAATAATATAAAGCTGGAAAAGTAAATAATTGTAAATAATATTAAAATAAGAGACAAAAACCTTACAACCTGTAGAGCGGACGGACTATCGAAAAAACAAATTATTGTTTATACTTGTTGTAGGGTTTTTTCCCTTTCTGTTCTAAGCGAAGAACAATCCTATAGCAGTACACACTGTCATTGGGACCGGAGATTGTTCTTTAAACAGAGAGGATATAGAGGTTATTAAAATGTAGATATCAAAGATAATCTAAAGGAGAAAAAAATCAGATGAAAAAAAGTATGAAGAGAGCAGTTGCATTGATGCTCACCGGAACGTTGATCGCTCAACCAATGCAGATTTTTAAACAGGCAGATAAAGTTGCTGCCGCAGTAGATTCAAGCAATATTGAAGGATTAGTGTCTCCATTTAATATTCCTGACGCAAGCAAGGAAGCCAGAGTTGGAGCAGCGTTGCCATATTTAAGATATGATTCAAAGGCCGCACAGATTGGTGGAGGAGCACAGCTTAGAACATCAACTGACTGGTCGAAAGAAAATGTGGCTTCACAGGCTTCTGAACAGTCATATGTTGCACTTCCTTCTAACGGATCTTATGCAGAGTGGACTATTGGGTATGATGGAGGCGGTTCAGGTGTGACAATGAGATTTACAATGCCTGACTCATCAGACGGAATGGGATTAAACGGTTCGGTAGATGTATATGTTAACGGAACGAAAACAAAGACTGTTGATCTTACTTCTTATTATATGTGGCAGTATTTCCCAAGCGGACAGCCAAGCGACACACCGGGTGGAGCAGCGTGTTTTGCATTCGATGAAGTACACTTTAAATTAAATACAAGTCTTAAAGAAGGTGATAAGATTCGTATTCAGAGCACCGGTGCATCAGGACTGGAGTACGGTATTGACTTCCTTGAGATTGAGGAAGTTCCTGCAGCTATAAAGCAGCCTGCAGATTCTGTAAGTGTAGAGGATTTCGGAGCAACTCCAGATGACGGAAGAGATGATCTTGCAGCATTTAAGAGCGCAGTTTCTTATGCAGACCAGCATGGATACTCATTGTATATTCCAGCCGGAACTTTCCATTTGAGCGGAATCTGGGCAATCGGATGTGATGATCTCAAGATTACAGGTGCAGGTATCTGGTATACAAATCTTCAGTTTACAAGTGACCAGAGATTCGGCGGTGGAATTTCAGGCGGAAACTCAAGTTACGTAGCAGACGGATATTGTAAGAAACTTGATTTCTCAAACGTATATATCAATTCTAACCTTCGTTCAAGATACGGTGAACAGGCAGTTTACAAATGTTTCATGGATGTATTTGCAGACGGATCTGTAATTCATGATATCTGGGAAGAGCATTTTGAATGTGGATTCTGGTTTGGTGATTACAATGGTTCAATGGATTACTCTGACGGAGTAAAGGTAATAAATTCAAGAATCAGAAACAACCTTGCAGACGGTGTAAACTTCTGTCAGGGAACTTCAAACGCAACTGTTTACAACTGTTCTATCAGAAATAACGGTGATGACGGACTTGCAATGTGGAACAACAGTGAGGGAGCAAAAGAAGAGAGAAACAACACATTCGCTTACAATACTATCGATTTTGTATGGAGAGCAGGTGGTATCGCAATCTACGGTGGTGATGGACATAAGATTTACAACAATTATATTTGCGATATGTACATGGGTTCAGGTATTCACCTTAACACAACTTTCCCCGGATACAAATTCAGCAACACATCAAAGATTCAGTTTGATAATAATATCTTAGTTAGATGTGGAACAAACTCAGATGCCTGGGGTGAAGATTTATCAGCAGTTGATATTAAGCAGGATGTTAAAAATGTAGTATTTAACAACACAGCTATTTATGATTCACCATTTACAGCTATCAGACTTTTAAATTCAAACATGTCAGGTATCGTATTTAACGATACAAAAATATACGGTGCAGGTCTTGCAGGCCAGGAAATCACATTCTCTTGCAATAAGCATTCAGCCGTTGCAATCAGAGAAGACGCAGGAGCATCAACAGTGTTCAACCGTGTTGATATTGCAAATATCGCACCTGATAAATACGCAAATGATCCGGGACAGAAGAACACAACATGGCCATATTGGACTGACAGACAGACACCGGGCAATTTGAATGACAGCAATGTAACACTTCGAGGAGCTGGCTTCCATTATGAAGTACCTCCATATCCTGACAAGAGTCATATTAATCCGCCTGAGCCTATTCCGGTTATAAAAGGTACTGACATTCAGGTGACAGGCCTTGCATGGGTTAATCAGGAAGGAAAATCAGAGCTTAATAATGGTGATGAAGTAACTTTCAGAGCCTATATTTACAATGACAGTGATGTTGTAATTCCTGACAATGTTCCTATTACATTTAAGGTAACAGTTGACGGAGATAAAATTGTAAAGAGTGATGAGTACTATGGCGGACTTGGCGCACATAGTGGAATCATTTTGGAGACAAAAGGTAAATGGGAAGCTACAGCAGGCGGTCACACAATCGTTGCATACGGTGACGATGGAAATGTACTTGTCGAGGAAATTAATGAGAACAACAATACAAGAACAAAGAAATTTAATGTGGCAAAAGAAGGTCATGGCGTAATTACAAGAGTGACAGGAGGATATGACCTTGTGGTTGCAGATGTAACATGTAACCGCGATTCAATTGCCGTTGGCGACAATTTAGTATTTACAGCAACAGTAGCAAATGCAGGCGACAGAGATATCCCTGCAGGAACAGTAATCGGATACCAGGTACAGATTGATGATAACACTTCAGAAATTCTCTGGTGCGACACTTATTCATCAGGTATCAAGGCAGGAGAGACAGTTGATCTCACTGTTAATTCAGGATCAAAGGGAATCAACTACTGGACAGCACAGAATGGACACCATAAGATAATGGTTTGGGTAGATGATGTAAACAGAATAACAGGTGAAGTTGATGAAAACAACAACCAGTTCACAACATACATTGATGTTCCATATCAGTTTGTTACAGTAGAAGCAGATGAGACAGATAAATTAGAAGATCCAACATCAGAGCATCCGACAGAAAATCCAACAGAAGTACCAACAACAGAAAAACCAACAGAGAAACCAACAGAACAGCCGGATGAAATCAAGGCACAGATTGAAATTAACGGATACCAGATTAGTGCAACAACTAAAGGTATGAGAACAGTTTACTCAATCAGTGATCCAAAAGCAGAGGTTGCAGAAGTTGGACTTGTATACGGACTTAAGGATGAATGCCAGCAGTCTGAGATGGTTATCAACAGTGCAAATGCAGATGTTCATGATTATCAGGGAACAAGCAAAGGAAAGATCGACGAGAACATGAGCGATATAGCAGGAGCACAGAGCTATGTAATGACAATGATGTTTGGAAATGTAAGAACAGAGTTCTACACAACAGATATCTATGTAAGAGCATATGCAAAACTTACAGACGGAAGAGTTATCTATTCAGGAGTTGAAGAGTTCAATACATATAAGATTGCTCAGGCATTGTACAGAGATGGCAAAATGGGCAACCTTGCAGGACACGAATACCTTTACAATGAAATTCTTTCAGTAGTAACACCGGGATATCCAAAAGTGGATTTTAACTGGGCCAACGCAATTGCAAAACCTTCAGATTTATAGAATGTTAAAATTATTAGAATCTTATAATAAAGTTTTACTGGGATATTGAGTCTTAGTAATGCATAAAAATATAGTTTTTCTCATTTATATAGGGCGCCGGAAACGGCGCCCTTGCTTTCATATTACCTAATTGCACATAACAAATTCCAGAATATATATCAGATGCGAGATGACTCACCACTTAGCACATATGTGCTTGAAGTGGGAGTATTGAAAAATGAGTTCTTTCTGCTATGAATGCATATACCCTCTAGGATATATAAATATAACCGATTTTGTATTTTCGCAAATCCATAAAACATAGTAAATTTAAGATAACAAAAAGTCGGAAAGTATTAAGGAGGGTAAAATGAAATTACAAAACAAAAAGATTCTTAGTTTATTGATGGCGGCTTCTTTGGTATTTACAGGAGCAAGTTTTGAGCCAAAAGAGGTTACGGCAGCAGAGGGGAGTAACGTAGTAAACATTGCAAGTTCAGCAGCAAAGAACTATGTGTTTATGACATCAAATGCGAATAACGGAAGTGAAGGCTTCCTGACAATCGACAATGGTTTTTCTTCTATTAATAGTGCAAACGAAGATCTTAGCAACGGAAACAATCTTTTAGGAAAAACAGCTACAACGAGTGAAGTTGGAATCTATATCAATCTGAAAAATGACTATGATATTAACAGCGCACTGATTTATCAGGGCTCAACAAACTCAAATTACACAGATTCATATTGTACAAAGTATTCTGTGTACTACTCAACAGAAGAAGTAAACAATACAAATCAGGGCAACATCACCTGGAATCTTGCAGGAACATGCAACAACGGAACTATTTACTCAGGTGCAAAGATTCAGTCAGCTGCCAACGTAAGTTCAACAGGTGATAATATTGCTTTTTCAAATACATATACAGCAAGAAGTGTTAAGGTAGTATTCGACAAGAATTCCTGCATGGGTACAGGAACGAATGGACAGGGAACGGGAACTACAGGAACTGTCAGCCTCTTATCAGTAAGAGTATACGGTACATTACACGGAGCATCTCAGGGAGGAAACGGCTCAGGAGGAAATGGCGGTGAGAATCAGACTATTCCACAGCATTCGGGAGTGACAAAAGTACTTTTCATAGGAAACTCATTTATGTACTACAACACATCTTGGAACATGTTCAAGGATATTGCGGCACTTCACGGAAGAACAGTACAGGTAACAGCAGCAACAAACGGCGGGCAGAATCTCATTTACCAGTCAACAGCAGGAAATGTACTCGATGCAATCAAGAAAGATGTATATGATATCGTAATTCTTCAGGATAAGGTTGGAAGCAACTTCCAGAAGAGCACATTGTTAGACGGATGTGCGGCGATTATTCCTATTATCAAACAGTACAGTCCAAATGCAAAACTTGCTTTCTATGAGCCATGGCCAACAAAAGATCAGATCGATTCAAAGATGGCTTACTTTACAGAAAGTTATATTGAGGCAGCAAATAAATACAATGCTTATCTTGCTCCGGCAGGTGAAGGATTCTACGAATTATATAAGAAGGATGGACTTGATTACTATTGCAGTGACAACAGACATCCACAGCCCCTTGGAACATTCAACTCAGCATCCACAATCTACTACTCATTGTTCCCAAATGATCCTTATCTCACATACACATCTGCTCAGCAGACAACGCTTAACAACATTATCAACAACAATGTCGCTTACACAAATGAGGGTCAGCAGAGCAGCTACAACCTTGCAACACTCAACAAGATTAATGCTTACGCATACAAATATTCAAAAGCAGTTATTCCTGCAGTTGAGGGAAGAGGAAGTTATACATCAGTTGCAAACGGAGGTGTTGTTGCAAATCCAACAGGCGGAGAGCAGACAACAATTCCTGACACAACTCAGAATAACAATCAGGATAACGGAGTTATGGACGTATTATTTATCGGAAATTCGATGACATACTACAACAATCTTGCAAAGGTTGTTAAGGGAATCGCAGGACTGAAAGGTCACACAATCAACTGCACAGCAGCAACAAACGGCGGACAGAATCTTATTTACCAGTCAACAGCGTCAAATGTTGTATCAGCAGTTCAAAACGGAAATTACGACGTGGTTATTTTACAGGATATTGTTGGCGGATTTGACGCGGATAAACTTACACAGGGCGCAAGCCAGATGATTTCTGTTGTAAAACAGTACAATCCAAATGCACAGATTCTGTTCTACGAGCCATGGCCAACAAAAGATACAATCACAGGAACAGGAAGCCTGCTTCCGTATTTCACAAACAGCTACATTAAGACAGCAAAGAATAATAACGCTAAGCTTGCACCTGCAGGTGAAGCATTCTACGAATTATACACAACACACGGACTTGATTACTACTGCGCAGATAACAAACATCCACAGCCACTTGGAACATTTACATCTGCAGCAACAATTTACTACACGTTGTTTCCGGATGAAGTTTATGGAACATTCAGCTCAGGAGATCAGAATGCTCTCGATAACCTGATTAACACGAACGTTGCTTACACTGATGAAGGAAAGCAGAGTGCATACAGCCTTGAAACAATGAATTTGATTATGTCTCTTGGATATAAATACGCAAGAAACGTTGCACCTGCAGTGGCAGGAAACGGAACTTACACATCAGTGGCAGGAAGCTATGTTGATATTGATGCACAGCTGAATCCAAACAATTTACAGCCTGTAACAGGAACAGTAATTGCAAATACTGAATTTACAAACAACAACCTTGCACAGGGAAAGAACGCAGTTGCTTCTTCACAGAAACAGGCAGCATCATTTGCAGTAGACGGAAATCTCAACACTCGTTGGGAGTCAGACTTTGCAGACGGACAGTGGATATATGTTGACCTTGGAAGCAAGAAGTCATTTGACTTTGTTGGATTCTCATGGGAAGGTGCATACGCATCAAAATACTACATTCAGATTTCAGACGACGCACAGAACTGGACAACAGTTTCATATGTAACAGCTGGCTCAGCACAGACAGTAAAAATAAATCTTGGACAGACATACAGCGCAAGATATGTAAGAATGTATGGAAGCAAACGTGGAACTCAGTACGGATACTCATTCTATGAAATGGGCGTATGGAACAGCACAGGTGCACAGGGCGAAGAGCCAACAACAGTAAAGGTTGAGGAGACTACAACAATAAAGACTGAGGAGCCAACAACAGTAAAGGTTGAAGAACCAACAACTGTAAATGGCGGAAATTCAGGCTCAGTAGTTACAAGCAGCGATGTAAAGATTGCCGGATTCCAGATGAGCACAACAGTTCAGGATGACAAAGGAAATGTTGGAGGAATCAGAGCAGTCGGACAGGTTGAATCAAGAATCAACAACAAGAGAGTAACAAACTGGGGACTTGTATATTCCCTCAAGGAATACAACGGCGAAACATACAATGTAACAGATGCAGATATGACAGTTGCATCAGACAATGAGTTTGTTTACTCATACCAGTCAACACCAGTTGGAACTTCAAGTGAAAAACTTGGAGATTCACAGACTGCAACATACTATGTGATGACAATGACCTTTGGTGGCTCAAAGGCAGTAGCCCTATCAGCAAAATACTCAGTTCGCGCATACGCTGTACTGGAAGATGGAACATATGTATACAGTGACTGCGAGGATTACAGCATCGCAGGTGTTGCAGCAGTTCTTTACCGGAACCGCAAAATGCCAACATCATACGGACATGAATTCTTATACAATGAAATCTTAAAGAAAGTATATCCGGACTTTGTTGCAGTAGATTACGACTGGGCTAACATAGTAGTGAAGCCTAAGGAAATAAATGGATAATTTGTATATGTGAAATAATATATCAGGCGGTAGATAATGTTTCGTTTGGAAATAGTATCTACCGCCTGATTACTTTTTCAGGAAATGTAAATGATTTTCCAAATAAAGCAAAAGTTTTTGTTGAAAATGGACCAGTTGGAGTAACTGGCGATAGGAAGTTGACAAATTATATAAATATATATAGAACTAAAACAGGATTTGTGCATGGGTGCCCAGGTAATCCAAGATAAATAGTTTGTTTTTATAACTCGAAAATCTGATTGACGGACAATAATAAAGTGTATTTATAAAATCTATTTGTGGCGAAATGGAGAGAGAAATGAATAGTTTAAATGAAGTATTTGTGAAAGCAAAAGAGAAAAAAGTCTATAAAGATTTACAAGAAGTTAAAGAGCTTCTTGGTGGTGTGTTGCAAATTGATCAAGAATTGAAACTGGATTGGGATACTGGTGCCGGAGAGGAATGGGCGAGAATTATTAACAAGAATGTTGGTGTTATTTGTATGCTAAATACAAAAATAGGAATCGCTTTTGTTCGTAAAAATGATTGTAATAATGAAGTTTTGAAAATTATTAGTGATTTATTGCTTATAGATGTAAAAGATTATAGCACAGAGGAATGGAATGTTGATTTAGATTTATTAAAATGTCAAACACCTGAAATATGTTGGAATGTATCGTTAAATGCTGTGGATACGGAAAAACTATCATTGAATGATTTGTATTATGCGACTGTGTGATAATAATCGCTTATACAAAAAAATTAGGGGGGAAATCCATTATTGAAATTCAGTTGTCATAGAACTATAATAAGGACTTGAAAACAACAACATTAAAAAGGCAAAATTTACTCAGGAAAACTACAACAACAATTCTTTACAATTAAGGAGGGTTTAACTATGAATGGTTTTGTAAAAGGACGAGTTGATGTTAAGAAGACTATAATATCATTGTTGATTACTATAGTTCTTGAATTTATAGCATTTTATATGATTGGTCCGGCGATTAATGTATGCAACGTCGGATTCTGGATTTTCCAATCGATTTTTGTGGGGATTTTTTTATTAACAACATTCAAGCAGATAAGTGTAAATCAAATTGGATACAATGTACTCACAAAAGTAAGCGGTGGTTTTATTATTCTTGCGGCAGTAATAGTGGTTATTGGAAGTGTTTATTCAGCAAAGATTTTCCACGCGAGCAAGTATGCATCACTTATAGAAGTTGAGAAGAAAGACTTTGCGACGGATATGCCGTCTTCGGAAAAAGACGTAAATGATATTGCACTTATGGATACTGCCAGTGCAAAGGTTGTGGGACAGAGAGCTATCGGTTCACTTTCTGATGTTATCAGTCAGTATGAAATCAGCGGATCATACAGCACAATTGATTTTGATGGAGAGCCAATGAAGGTGGCGTCTCTTGAATATGCAGGTTTCTTCAAATGGATTAACAACAGATCTCAGGGAGTTCCGGGATATGTATTTGTTGATCCGGTGAAATTTGAGGCAAAATATGTGAAACTTGATAAAGCAATCAAATACACACCATCAGGATTTTTCAATGACAATCTCTATAGACATTTGAGATTCCAGTATCCGACATATATGTTTGAGGGATATTATTTTGAAGTAGACAATGAGGGCAATCCGTATTACATCTGCCCTGTACTGAAGCCACACGTTGGATTGTTTGGCGCATATGATGTAAAGGGCATCGTTCTCTGTGATCCATGTACCGGAAAATCGCAATATTACAAAGTAGGAGAAATTCCAAACTGGGTAGACAGAGTATATGACGGAGATCTTGCCACAAGAAAATATAACTGGTACGGAACTCTCTCGGGAGGATTTATAAACAGCATCATTGGTCAGAAGGGATGTAAGATGTCCACAGATGATTATGGATACAAAGTAATCGACGGGGACGTTTGGGTATATACCGGAGTTACTTCTGTAATCGGAGACCAGTCAAATGTTGGATTTGTTCTCATTAATGCTCGTACATGTGAGGCGATTTATTATACAATAGCAGGTGCTGAAGAATATTCGGCAATGGATGCTGCTGAGGGTCAGGTACAGAACCTCGGATACAAGGCTGCATTCCCATCCCTTATCAATATTGACGGCGAGCCGACATATTTCATGGTATTGAAGGACAAGAGCAAACTTGTGAAAATGTACGCCATGGTAAATTACAAAAAATACAGTATAGTTGCCACGGGAACAACGCAGAAAGATACACTTGCAAATTACAAGAAATTGCTCAAGACTAACAATATTTCAAAAGGCAAATCTGAGGATTTATATAAGACAAAAGAGATTGTTGTGGACAGTGTCAAGTATATTGAAATGTCAGGTGAGACGTTCTGCTATATAACAGACGCGGACGGCAATGTATATAAACAACTTTTTGCAGAAAATGAGAGTCTTATCTTTGTAAAAGAAGGGGATACTCTGACAGTCAAGTATGAGGAGAGCGAAGATGGAATTAATTCGCTGACATCATATGAAAGAAAAGAAAAAGAAAATGCAACTTCCATAAGTGGTGAGTAAAAATAAATTGCCCACCGGACTTAAAATGATGTGCTCCCTGTCAGCACGACAGGGCAGATATCAAAATGTCCGGTGGGCAATTGTTATAATTATTTCATTGCTTAAGTATGATTATTTAGACCAAATTATTTAACAGTCCAATCTTGATTTTCGGGTAATGCCTAAGACCATTAAAATAATACCTAAGCCTGCATAAATGAATGTTCCTGTGTATGACAGGTCAATGTATGAGAAACATTCAGATGGAATTCTTGGATGTACAACAACCTCAATTTGGTCTCCAACAGATGTATTTTTAGGGCATCTTATGGTGTCGCTATATTCCTTGTCGTCATGGACATAAAAAACAGTGGCAATATTCTTAGAAGGGCGAGAGTCATAATTTACATCTGTAACAACCGCTTCAACTCTTGGACCGTTATGTATATAATCATACTTTCTGGTTATGTACGCAATTGAGAACAGTAATACAATAAGTCCAAATAAAAAAATTATAACTTTTAGCGAATCAAATCTCATTTTAGTGTCTCCTTTATCTTTTTTACGCATCAGGAATAGATAAAATCAAATATAAACATCTTATAATTCCAATTTTGTCTATAGTTATCATTATGTTTATAATCCTTATCTGTAGTTTTTGCAAGCATTAAAGGAAAATGGACTTGAAGTTTTATAAGCTTAGAGTAAAATATTAGTTGGCAAGAAAAATCAAAAAAATAAAAGGAAGAGGCACAAGACCTCTTCCATATCACATAAAAAAATCTTATTATTAAATTTGCAAAACTATAATGATAAGGAGATTTATGTGATACT
>JAEEGL016279883.1_pt1 | contig 36934 bp, 33 predicted proteins | sample 9134231 | NCBI WGS metagenome assembly JAEEGL01 (sample SAMN16246548, study PRJNA631951) | gut metagenome | biome: gut microbiome; feature: rumen; material: fiber-attached | host: Bos | place: Iran: Karaj | collected 2018-10 | reverse complement strand
ATCACCCTACGACTTCTACCAGTACTGGAGAAACGTTGGCGATGCTGACGTTGATAAGTGCCTTAAGATGCTTACATTCCTTCCAATCGAAGAAATCCTTGAGATGGAGAAGTGGGATGGTTCTCGTATCAACGAGAAGAAAGAGATCCTTGCATTTGAGCTTACATCTCTTGTTCACGGTAAGGAAGAGGCTCAGAAGGCTCAGGACGGCGCAAGAGCACTGTTTGCAGGCGGCGGAGATATGGCTAATGTTCCATCTGTTGCTCTTAAGGAAGAAGACTTCAGAGATGGAGTTGTTGATATTCTTCAGGTTCTTGTTTCAGCAGGCCTTTGCGCAACCAGAAGCGAAGCTCGCCGTGCAGTTGAGCAGGGTGGCGTAATATTTGCTGACCAGAAAGTCACAGATGTAAAGACTACATACAACAAGGACATCTTTGCTGATGGAGTTATGGTTAAGAAGGGTAAAAAATCCTTTAAGAAAGTTACTTTATAACTTTTTAGTTGTATACGACTTGTAATTTCGGGTAATAAAAAAGAGCTTAAAATCATGCAAGCATGATTTAAGCTCTTTCTTTTACCCTATATCACTTATATTACTCGCCGAAGACAGCCAGGTAATCCTTCTGGAACTTCTCGATACCCTGATCTGTAAGAGGATGATGTGTCATCTGCTCAATTACCTTGTAAGGTACAGTAGCGATGTCGGCACCTGCAAGAGCACAATCTGTAACATGCATAGGATGACGGATTGATGCAGCGATAATCTCTGTCTGAATGTTGTGGATGTTGAAGATCTCAGCAACTTCTGAAATAAGGTCTGTACCACGAACACTGATGTCATCAAGTCTTCCAAGAAATGGGCTAACGAAAGCAGCGCCGCTTCTTGCAGCAAGAAGAGCCTGGTTAGCTGTGAAGATAAGTGTCATATTAACCTTGATTCCCTCAGCAGCAAGAGTGTGGCAAGCCTTAAGTCCCTCAACTGTCATAGGAATCTTAACTACCATATTCTTGTGAAGCTTTGCAATCTCCCTACCTTCAGCAATCATGCCTTCAGCATCAACTGTGGTAGCTTTAACCTCTCCGCTGATAGGTCCGTCAACGATAGAAGCAATCTCTTTTACTACCTCATAAACATCGCGGCCTTCCTTCGCAATAAGAGAAGGATTTCTTGTAACACCACAAATACCCCCCATGTCATTTGCTTTTCTGATCTCATCAATATTGGCTGTGTCAATAAAGAATTTCATTTTATCTGCTCCTTTTATAAGTGTTTTTAGTTCCAAATCATATAATACCATTATTTGGTTAATTTACTATAGAAATATTGCTCAGTTTATGTCATTTATTGCTTTGACAATTTGAACTTTTTTTATTTTGTGGTATGATTGTTAGGCTTAAAAAAGTGGAGGAGGGCAATACTTTGGAGAAAAAGATCAAGATTAAGTACTTTAATGACAAGCTGGAAAGGCTTCAGTACATCGATGGGAAGTCTGATTGGATAGACCTTCGCAGTGCAGAGGATGTTGATCTTAAAGAGGGTGAATTCCACCTGATACCTCTTGGTGTTGCCATGGAGATTCCTGAAGGCTATGAAGCTCATGTGGTTCCAAGAAGCTCAACCTTCAAGAATTTCGGAATAATCCAGGCCAATCACATGGGTGTTATTGATCATTCCTATCGCGGAGACAATGATCAGTGGTTTGTTCCTGTAATTGCCATGAGAGATACCCATATAGGATTTAATGACCGTATTGCCCAGTTCAGGATCATGGAAAACCAGCCCACAATTCTTTTTGAGGAATGTGAGCATTTGGAAGGCTCTGACAGAGGCGGTTTTGGCTCCACCGGGACAAAATAATAGAAATACTAATAATAAAAGAGGAATTACAAATGACTAAAATTCGCACAAGATATGCTCCCAGTCCTACAGGACGTATGCATGTTGGTAACTTACGTACAGCTCTTTATGCTTACCTTATCTCTAAGCATGAAGGTGGAGACTACATCCTTAGAATTGAGGATACAGATCAGGAGAGATATGTAGAGGGTGCAACAGATATCATCTACAGAACTCTTAAGGAAACAGGTCTTATTCATGATGAAGGTCCCGATATCGGAGGCCCTGTTGGTCCTTATGTTCAGAGTGAGAGACAGAAGGCCGGAATCTACATGCAGTATGCAAAAGAGCTTGTGGATAAGGGCGAGGCATATTACTGCTTCTGCGACGAAGAGAGACTTAAGACTCTTGTTCAGAAGATTGAAGTAGATGGTGAGGTAAAAGAGATCAGCGTTTACGACAAACACTGTCTTCATCTTTCAAAGGAAGAGGTTGAGAAAAACCTTGCTGAGGGGAAACCTTTTGTTATCAGACAGAATAACCCTACAGAGGGAACAACAACCTTCCATGATGAGCTCTACGGAGATGTAAGTGTTGAGAATAAGGAGCTTGACGACATGATCCTTATCAAGTCTGATGGCTATCCTACATATAACTTCGCTAATGTTGTTGATGACCATCTTATGGGTATCACACATGTTGTTCGTGGTAATGAGTATATTTCTTCATCACCTAAGTACAACAGACTCTATGATGCCTTTGGCTGGGAAGTTCCTAAGTACATTCACTGCCCACTTATCACTGACGAGGAGCATCATAAGCTCTCAAAGAGATCCGGTCATTCATCTTTTGAGGATCTTATCGAGCAGGGCTTTGTTCCTGAGGCAGTAGTTAACTTTGTGGCACTTCTTGGTTGGTCTCCTGATGATAATAGCGAGATCATGAGCCTTCAGGATCTCATCGAAAAGTTTGACTATAAGCGTATCAACAAGTCTCCTGCGGTATTTGACTATACAAAGCTCAAATGGATGAACGGCGAGTATCTTAAGAAAATGGACGAGGAAGTTTTCTTTGAGCAGGCAAAGCCTTATCTCGAGAAGGCTATTTCCAAGCCTCTTGATCTTAAGAAGATCTCCAATATGGTGAAGACAAGAATTGAGATCTGGCCTGATATTGCACCTATGGTTGATTTCTTTGATGAGCTTCCAGAGTACGACACAGCAATTTATGCCCACAAGAAGATGAAGACCAATGAAGAGACATCTCTTGCAGTATTAAAAGAGGTACTTCCACTTCTTGAGGCTCATGATGATTATACAAATGATTCTCTGTATGCACTTCTTTCTGATTATATCAAGGAGAAAGAGTACAAGAATGGATATGTTCTCTGGCCTGTAAGAATTGCTGTTTCCGGAAAAGAGATGACTCCTTGCGGAGCAACTGAGCTGATGGAAGTCATTGGCAAGGAAGAGACCATTAAGAGAATTAAAAAAGGAATTGAGTTACTTGAAAAATAAAGATTTCAATGCTGCTCAGCTGAAGGCCATTCAGCATGATACGGGTCCAGCCATGGTACTGGCCGGACCCGGAAGCGGCAAAACAGCAGTAATTGTCGAGAGACTGCGCTATTTGATTGAGGAACGACAAGTATTGCCTTCATCAATACTTGTTATAACCTTTACCAAGGCTGCAGCCATCGAAATGCAGTACCGATTTATGAAGCTCACGGATAGTTCTTATCCCGATGTTTCTTTTGGAACATTTCATTCTGTTTTCTATAACATCTATCGGAGTAGTTCCTCCAAAAAAGATTCCCGGATTTCTATAGCAACTGAGAGTTTTAAATACGAAATGATTAGAGATATTCTTTCTTCTTTGAGGGTGGGGAGAATTATTGGCAACGAAGAATATGAAGATTGTCTTGAAGAGATTCCTGAGATCATTTCTGAAATATCAAGAATCAAAAATATGGCTCTTTCTCCAGATCAATGCAGTCAGAGCCTGACAATAAAGCATTGTTTCAAAGATGTCTTTGAAGGCTACAGCAAAGCTTTGATTGAATTTGGGAAGATTGATTTTGATGACATGATTGAAAGGTGTTATCAGGTCCTTTTAAATAAACCTGGAATTCTCGTAAATTGGCAAAAGAGATTTAAGTACATCCTTATTGATGAGTACCAGGACATAAATCCGATTCAATATAAAGTTGTGAGGCTATTGGCCGGGGATTCCCCTAATTTATTTACTGTGGGAGATGATGATCAGTCGATTTATGGATTTAGGGGTTCTGACCCGGGGATAATGCTTAAGTTTAGGGAAAGCTTTGCTGATAATGCTCCACAGATGATCAACCTTAACATTAACTACCGTTGCGGAAAAGAAATACTGGAAAATGCTCTGAAGGTAATAGATGAAAACACTGTGAGATTTAAAAAAGACCTTAAGTCCAATGCCGCTAATGGACTGGGAAAGGTAGTTGCAAGATGCTATAAGGATAAAAAGAAACAGTCTGAAGCAATTGTGGGCTTTCTTCAAAAACACTTACAGGATCTGTCTGATATAGCAATCTTATGCAGAACAAATTCAGAGGCTCTGCAGATTGCCGGAGTTCTTAAAGAAAATGGCATCCCTTCAAATCTTGAAGATAAGAAAAAGAGTTTTCTTTTGGATAAGGGGGTTAGCCTATGCATCGAATATATCTCTTTTGCCTATAACGGGCATAAAAGAAGTGATTTCTACAAGATAGTGAATCAGCCAATGAGGTATATTTCAAGAGAGTCAGCCTCTATGGAGATAGTTTGTGAGCAGGATGTCATAAGATTCTATAAGGGTAATAAAGAAAGACAAAAGAAGGCAAAAGAATTCTTTGCAAGCATAAGCATGATCGAACACCTAAGACCGTCACTGGCTGTTCGATATATAAGGAAAAATATTGGGATTGACAAGTTGTTTCCTGGAAGCATGAAAGAACTTGATTATTTTTCAGAATATGCCAGTGCTTTTGAAACAAACAGATTATTACTTGATGACATTAGAAAGAAATTGGAAGATGAAAAAGAAAAGAGTAATGTGGGCAAAAAGAAGAATCTTTCGGGAAACAGGGTTAAGCTTCTTACAATGCATGGATCTAAGGGACTTGAATTCAATATCGTCTGGCTCCCGGATCTTAATGAAGGAATTATTCCCTCAAGAAATGCAACTGAAATGGCCCAGATAGAAGAAGAGCGCCGTATGCTCTATGTGGCTATGACAAGAGCAAAGCAGGCGCTCATAATGAGTTATGTTACCGGAAACAAGGAAAATCCTATGCTTCCCTGTAGGTTCCTTCGGCCCATAAAAGATTTATGGGATATTAATTATGGGAAAGATCAAAGATCTTCTGACTCTTCTTCAGGTAAATCTACCAGTTCGTCAAATTCAGCGTCATCAAGGTAGAGATCAAAGGCTTCAGTAACCTTTTCGTAGACATCATCGTCTTCAATATTGCCAAGTTCGGGCTCTCCATCAGGGGAATTTAAGATAAATTCATAGAACCAAACGTTTCCGTCATTATTCTGACCGTTTTCATCCAGTGGAAGGAGAACGATATAATCCTTTGAATCAACGGTAAGAACGATCATAAGAGCACAGGTTACGATCTGACCTCCGTCCAGTTCTACATCTACAGTACTCTGCTCACCATTTTGAATCTTGGTGTTCCAATCAGTAGCTATTTTAGAAAATTCCATACAGGCCTCCTCAAATAGTGAATTTTTCAATACATATATGCTAAGTATAGCATAAATACAGATAGTTTTGGTGCATCTAAGGTCCAAATGTGATAGAATATTGTGTCGTATGATAAAAATCATGGGAAAATAGGTGCAAAATGACGCAAAAGATCAGAATCTGCAAGGAAAAACCATATCCTTTAGGCTGCTATATTGATTATGACAGAAGCCTTATTGTCCGCAGTGTCTTTAAAGATAACAAACATTGTGGAATCACACTTTACCCTTCTGACCCTAAATCCAAGCTGGAGCCTCTGAAAATTGAGCTTCCAAAGGATGTTAAAAGAGGTGGTATCTACTCGGCAAGGATACAGGGAATTGAGAATATTGCTGACTATGGCACTTATAATTATTTTTCAGATGATGAGTTTTTCTGTAATCCATACGCCAAACAGCTTTTTGGCCTTGAGAAATTCGGTAAGGATGTTCCGGACTGCGATATTAGGGCCAAGCTTGATAATAAAGCTGATCTAAAGACCTCCAATCATGTTTTTGACTGGGAAGGTGACGACAATAACTTTATTCCGTATGAAGATTCTTTTGTCTATCTGCTTCATGTCAGAGGCTTTACAAAAAGTCCAAGTAGCGGAGTATCCTCTGGGGCAAGAGGAACTTTTTCCGGAATAATAGAAAAGATTCCATATCTTAAATCTCTTGGGGTTACAGCTGTAGAGCTGATGCCTTGCTATGAGATGAATGAAATTGAGAATCCATATAAAAAATCAGACAGAAGAATTGCTAAGCCTTTGTATTCAAAGGATGGTAGCATATCCGACAAGAATCAGGTTAATCTAAAGCTTAATTTCTGGGGCTATAAGAAGGGTTATTACTTTGCTCCCAGGTCTTCCTACTGCGCAGATCCTTCAGACTGCGAGAATGAATTTAAGCGTTTTGTTAAGACAATGCATGAAAATGGCCTTGAAGTAATCATGCAGTTTTACTTTGAAGAGGATGAGAGTGGAACACTTATTATTGATGCCCTCAGGTTCTGGAGATGCACCTATCACGTTGATGGTTTCCATTTAAAGGGAAGCGTTCTTCCAATTAAGCTTATTACTAACGAGCCTCTTTTTACAGATATAAAGGTTTGGTATGAATGGCTTGATTACAATGGCATTTATAAGGGTGAGGCTCCTTCTCAAAGGCTCCTTGCGGATTATAACAATGCATTTCTTTATAACAGCAGAAGGTTCTTAAAGAGCGATGATAATACGGCTTCAGATTTTATGAAGTCCATGATAGCCAATGGCACCGACCATGGCATCATCAATTACCTTTGCGATTATGAGGGCTTCAGGCTCTTTGACCTGGTTTCCTACGAGCATAAGCATAACGAGGAAAACGGTGAGAACAACAAGGACGGCACTGACAATAACCTTAGCTGGAACTGTGGAATTGAGGGAAGAACAAGGAAAAATGACATTCTTTCCCTTCGAAAGAAACAGATAAAGAATGCGCTGACCATGCTTTTCTTCTCCCAGGGAACCCCTATGATCTTCTCCGGAGACGAGTTTGGAAACAGCCAGGGCGGTAATAATAACCCATACTGCCAGGACAACGAGACTGGCTGGGTTGACTGGAAGGCCCTTGATAGAAACAGAGACATCTTTGACTATGTCTTATTCCTTTCTAAATTCAGATTTGGTAACAGGATTCTTCATGAAAAGGAACCCTTTAAGCTAATGGATTATATTTCCTGTGGCTATCCTGACCTTTCCTGTCATGGTAGAGAGGCCTGGAGACCTGACCTGTCAGGGCACTCACATCTTCTGGGAATGCTTTTCTGCGGCCTTTATGAGAAGGAAGATAAGGAAAAGAGCTTTATCTATGTATCCTTTAATATGCACTGGACTCCACAGGAGATGGCGCTTCCAAAGCTTCCGGAAGGATATAAGTGGAAGCTGGTTTCCGATACAGATGAAAGAGGACTTAAGCCTTCTCAGGTTAAGAAAAAGACTGCTGTTGGCGTAAAAGAGGTGTTCACAGAGCTTTTGGCTGACAGATCAGCAAGAATATACATTAGCGTTATTGATAAAAATTTTAAAAAGAAAGTTACAGGTCGTAAAAAATAATGGAAACATTTGATGTTATTGAGAAATTTTTAAGATATGTGAAGATTGATACCCAGTCCGATGATACAACCGGAACATCTCCTTCAACAATGAAGCAGCATGATCTGGCAAAGCTCCTTAAGGGGGAACTTGAAGAGATAGGTGCCAGTGAGGTTTACTATGACGCTGAGCACTGCTATGTTTACGCCTCAATTCCTGGAAACAGTGGCAATGCAGAAAGCCCGGCTCTTGGTTTTATTGCTCATATGGATACCTCTGATGAGGTTTCCGGTAAGGATGTAAAGCCAAGGATTGTAGAAAACTATGATGGACAGGACATTGCCCTTAACGCAGATACAGTTCTTTCTCCTAAGGATTTCCCTGAGCTTAAGAATCATGTGGGAGAAGATCTTATTGTTACTGACGGAAACACACTACTTGGTGCAGATGACAAGGCAGGCGTTGCCGAGATCATGACGATGGCTCAGACGATTATAAAGAATCCAGAGATCAAGCACGGAGACATCAAGATAGCTTTTACTCCTGATGAGGAGATAGGTGAGGGAACTGCCTTTTTTGATATTCCAAGATTTGGTGCTAAATACGCCTTTACCGTTGATGGCGGTAAGCTTGGCGAGCTTGAATATGAGAACTTCAATGCTGCAGAGGGTGTGATCAAGGTTAATGGAAGAAGCGTTCATCCCGGCGATGCCAAGGGTAAGATGGTCAACGCATCCCTTATCTGTTATGAGTTTGACACTCTTTTACCTGAGGACCAGAAGCCTATGTACACAGAAGGCAGGGAAGGATTCTTCCACCTCACTGAGATAAATGGTTCTACAGAATCTGCCAAGGCAAGCTATATCATAAGAGATCATGATGAAGCTCTTTTTGCTAAGAAAAAAGAACTGTTCCTGGCTGCTGCAGATTATCTTAACAAGAAATACGGTGAGGGCACTGTAGAAGTAACTGTAAGAGACCAGTACTTCAATATGATCGAGAAGATCCGCCCTCATATGCATCTTGTTGATAATGCCAAGAAAGTTATGACAGATCTTGGTATCGCAGCAATTGATAAGCCTATCAGAGGTGGCACAGACGGCGCATCTCTATCATACAAAGGACTTCCATGTCCAAACCTTTGCACCGGCGGATACAACTATCATGGCAGATACGAGTACGCTTCAGTACAGGAAATGAGAAAATGCGTAGATATCCTTCTTGGAATTGTTGACGCATACAAGTAATGGATTTAAGGAAAGAGTTATTTAATGAGTATCAATATTTTAAACAGTAATAAAAATGATGTTAAGGACGCTGAGTCTTTAAAGCAGCTTGAATTTATAGAACAGGCAAAAGAAAAAGTTGCTGCCCTTGAAAAGGATCTTGGACGTAAACCTACTGCCTGCGTTGTTACATTTGGTTGTCAGATGAATGCCAGAGATTCAGAAAAGCTCTTGGCAATTCTTAAACTTGCAGGTTATGAGGAAGTTGAAACTGAGGATGCAGATTTTGTCATTTACAACACCTGCACAGTAAGAGATAACGCTGACCAGAGAGTCTATGGAAGACTTGGCCAGTGCAGTAATTTCAAGAAAAAGAATCCTCATATGAAGATCGCTATCTGTGGCTGCCTTATGCAGGAGCAGTCTGCAGTTGAGAAGATACAAAAGAGTTATAGATTTGTTGATCTGATTTTCGGAACTCACAATATTTATAAGTTTGCTGAACTTCTTAATACTACCCTGGATTCAGACAGAATGATAATCGATATATGGAAGGAAACTGACAAGATTGTTGAGGACCTTCCTGTTATGAGAAAGTACCCATTTAAGTCCGGCGTAAACATTATGTTTGGCTGCGACAATTTCTGTACCTACTGTATCGTTCCCTATGTAAGAGGACGAGAGAGAAGCAGATCTCCTAAGGACATTATCAGAGAGTGCGAGAAGCTTGCTGCTGATGGCGTTAAGGAGGTTATGCTCCTAGGTCAGAATGTTAATTCTTATGGTTTTGACTTTGAGGACGGAGATTCCAATAAGATTACCTTTGCTGAGCTCCTTAAGATGGTATGCGAGGTTGAAGGTATTGAGAGAGTTCGTTTCATGACTCCTCATCCAAAGGATTTTTCTGATGATGTAATTGATGTGATTGCAGCAAATCCTAAGATTGCAAGACACATTCACCTTCCTCTTCAGGCAGGAAATAATGAGATTCTTAGAAGAATGAATCGTAAGTATACCAAGGAACAGTTCATTGATCTTGCAATGAAGATCCGTGAGCGCATCCCGGACGTTGCCATTACTACAGATATCATCGTTGGCTTCCCGGGAGAATCTGCAGCTGACGTTGATGACACAATAGATGTTATCAGGCAGGTGAAATTTGATAATGCCTTCACCTTCATCTACTCAAAGCGTACAGGAACTCCAGCCGCTTCCATGCCTGACCAGGTTCCCGAGGAAGAAGTAAAGGTAAACTTCGACAAACTCCTTAAGGTAGTTCAGGACACAGCCAAGGAGCAGGCAGAAAAGCTTCAGGGCAGGACAGAGAGAGTATTAGTCGAAGGCGTTAATGAGCATGATGCAGCTCTTTTAACAGGAAGAATGTCGAACAACACTCTTGTTCACTTCCCTGGCGATAAAGCTCTTATTGGTTCTTTTGTGGATGTTTCACTGGACGAATGCCACGGCTTTTACTACATGGGAACGATGAGATAATTTGAACAATACTAGATTGGAGACATACCCCCGTGGATCACACGTTGATTGATAATGTTGATATATCCCAGGTTTCCCCTATGATGCAGCACTATATCCAGACCAAGCTGGAATATAAGGACTGTATCCTGTTTTACAGATTGGGGGACTTTTACGAGATCTTTTTTGATGATGCACTTGTTGCTTCAAAAGAACTTGAACTGACACTTACAGGTAAGGCCTGTGGCCTTGAAGAGAGAGCTCCCATGTGCGGAGTTCCTTTTCATGCTGTGGAGACCTACCTGAATAAGCTGGTTTCAAGGGGCTATAAGGTGGCTATCTGTGAGCAGATGGAAGACCCAAAGCTTGCAAAGGGCATTGTTAAAAGAGATGTTACAAGAATAGTAACACCCGGAACAAACCTTAATATGCAATCCCTTGAGGAGAGTAAGAATAATTACCTTATGTGTATTTTCTACGCTCCTGATAATATCGGTATTTCTGTAGCGGATGTTACCACAGGAGATTATTACCTTACTGAGGTTGATTCCTTAAGGCTTGTGATGGATGAGATCGGAAAGTATACACCCTCTGAGATCATCTGCAATAATGCTTTTGAATTCTCCGGAGCCGATCTTGATGAGATCAGAAACAGACTTCAGATATTTATAAATCCGATAGATGACAGGTACTACGATGAGGAAGGCTGTAAGAGACTTCTTATGAAGCACTTTAAGGTTTCGTCCCTTATTGGCCTTGGGATAGATGATTTTCCTTATGGAATCGTGGCTTCCGGAGCACTGCTTCAGTATCTTATCGATATGCAGAAGTCTGATATCAGCAATATCACCCATATATATCCGTATCTCACCAGTAAATATATGCTTCTTGACAGTTCCACAAGGCGTAATCTTGAACTTGTGGAGACCATGAGGGATAAGCAAAAGAGAGGTACACTTCTTTGGGTGCTTGATAAGACAAAGACTGCTATGGGTGCCAGAATGCTAAGAGGCTTTATAGAACAGCCTCTTGTTGATGGTCAGGAAATCCTTCTTAGGCAGAATGCAGTTGAAGCCCTTACAAAGAACGTGGTTACCAGGGAGGAAGTCAGGGAATATCTTAATCCTGTTTATGACCTTGAACGTCTTATGTCCAAGATCATATTTAAGACTGCCAATCCCAGAGATCTTCTCGCATTTAGGAATTCCATCAAGATGATCCCTGCTATTATCACAGCTCTTTTAGATGTAAGCACAGACCCCGGGATCAGCAAGATTGCTGATGATCTGGATCCCCTTACCGACATCTATGACCTTATAGATAAATCCATCGTTGAGGAGCCTCCACTTGTAATTAAGGAAAGCGGTATCATCAAGGAAGGCTTTGACGCTGATATTGATCACTTCAGAGAAGCAGGAACCAATGGTAAACAGTGGCTTGCCCAGATGGAGGAGGAAGAGAAGGAAAAGACCGGTATTAAAAACCTTAGGATCAAGTACAGCAATGTATTTGGCTATTCCTTTGAGGTTACCAATTCCTTTAAGGACAAGGTCCCTGACTATTTTATCAGAAAGCAGACTCTTACTAACTGCGAGAGATATACAACACCAAAGTTAAAAGAGCTTGAGGACACAATCTTAAATGCTCAGGATAAGCTCAATAACCTTGAGTATGAGATGTTCTGTAAGATCCGTGACTCCATTGGAATGGAGATCGACAGGATACAGACTACCGCAAAGGCACTGGCTCTTTTGGATGTATTTGCATCCCTTGCCCATGTGGCTGAAAGAAATCATTACGTAAAGCCCACCCTTAACGAAAAGGGGCTTATCAATATCAAGAATGGCCGCCATCCCGTGGTGGAGCGTATGCTTGACGCATCAGATATGTTCATATCTAACGACACTTATCTGGACAATAAAAAGCACTGTATTTCAATAATTACCGGACCTAATATGGCCGGAAAATCAACCTATATGAGGCAGACAGCCCTTATAGTACTTATGTGTCAGATCGGAAGTTTTGTTCCCGCAGACTCTGCTGACATGTGCGTTGTGGACAGAATATTTACAAGAGTTGGAGCTTCTGACGACCTTGGAAGCGGACAGTCAACTTTCATGGTTGAGATGAATGAGGTTGCCAATATCCTTAGAAATGCCACACCAAATTCTCTTTTAATTCTTGATGAGATTGGAAGAGGAACCAGTACCTATGATGGTCTGGCTATCGCCTGGGCAGTGACTGAGCACATCAGTAACAGAAGGTTCCTTGGAGCTAAGACTCTTTTTGCAACCCATTACCACGAGCTTACTGAGCTTGAGGGTAAAATGGACAACGTAAACAACTACTGCATCGCTGTTAAAGAAAATGGTGATGATATTGTCTTTCTTCGTAAGATCGTCAAAGGTGGTGCAGATAAGAGCTATGGAATCCAGGTAGCCAAGCTTGCCGGCGTTCCGGACATGGTAATAGACAGGGCAAAAGAGATAGTTGCTGAACTTACGGATAATGACATTACAGAAAAGGTTCAGAGTATCGCAAAAGATAACAGGAGCGACAAAAAGGTCAAGGTTAAGCACTATGACGAGGTTGATACCAACCAGATGTCTCTTTTTGACACGGTTACAGATGAAGACGTTTTAAAGCGGCTTCAGGAGATAGATATTACAACCCTTACTCCTATGGATGCATTAAACACTCTGTACAAGCTTCAGAGTGATCTTAAGAACAGGTGGAAAAGCTGATGGCATTTATCAATGAACTTGATAAAAACACAATAGATCAGATTGCTGCAGGCGAAGTGGTTGAGCGCCCAGCCAGTGTAGTAAAAGAGCTGGTAGAAAACGCCATAGACTCAGGTGCTACAGCAGTTACCGTTGAGATCAAGGGCGGCGGAATTGATATGATAAGGGTTACGGACAATGGTTCCGGAATCGAAAAGACTCAGATCCGAAAGGCCTTTAAGAGACATGCTACCAGTAAGCTTAAGAGCATTGAAGACCTCTTTTCCATCCATTCCCTTGGTTTCAGAGGAGAAGCTCTTTCAAGTATTTCCTCTGTAGCGCAGGTGGACATGATAACAAAGACAAAGGATGAGCTTGTTGGAACAAGGTATTGCATAAATGGTGGAGAAGAAGCTGCTTTTGAGGACATCGGTGCACCCGAAGGAACAACACTCATAATTAGAAATCTCTTTTATAATACTCCTGCAAGAAAGAAATTTCTTAAGACACCCCAGACGGAAGGCAGCTACATTGGGGATGTAATGGAGCATATGGCCCTGGATAATCCAACGGTTTCGTTCCATTACATAAACAACAAGGACGACAAGTTTTCTACATCAGGAAATGGGGATCTTAAGGAAATCATCTACAGGATTTACGGAAGGGATATTTCGGTAAGCCTTATTCCTATCAATGTTGCAGATAAGGGCTATATCCTTGAAGGATATCTTGGTGAGCCATCCATAAACAGATCCAACAGAAACTTTGAGATATTCTTTGTCAATGGAAGATATATCAAGGATAAGGTAATGTCAAAAGCTCTGGAAGAGGGATATAAGCAGTATCTTATGATGCATAAGTTTCCTTTTGCAGTGCTTCACCTTAGAATGGATCCTTCTTGCGTGGATGTAAATGTTCATCCAGCCAAGATGGAAGTCAGGTTTAACGACCAGATTGGACTTTCAGAATTTATCAGGGTAAATGTTGAGAATACACTTCGCCAGCATGAGATGATCCCTGATGCACTTCTTGGTGAGGATGAGCCTGTTTCTAAGAGCAGCGCTGTCGGTTTTGGAAGTGGTGATGGAAACGTAGAAGGCGGAAACGATTCTTTTCCTGGAAATGACACTTCAAATGGTAGCGACGAAAAATCATCCATTTCTGCTCCTAAAACTGCTGCACCTCAGCCTTTTGAGAGACTTCGTTTTGAACAGCACAAGATAAGCGAAGATACTCCTGTTTATGCCCATGGCGTAAAGGCAGAGCCTATAAAGATCGAGGACAGTAATAAGTCTGCTGTATGGACCAGGATATTTGGTGATTCAGATGGCTCTATCGCTGAAAAGAGTGAGCATCCTTCACCCATCATCAAGCAGGAAGAAGCTATTGTCGTAGAAAAGCCGATGCAGCTTAATCTCTTTGACGAGAAAGTGCTGACTAAAGATAACGTGAAGGAATATGAGATCCTGGGCCAGATATTTGGCACCTACTGGATCATTGCCTTTAAGGACAAGATGTTCCTTGTTGATCAGCATGCAGCTCATGAAAAGATCAACTACGAGCGCATGATGAAGCGATATAAGAATGGAGAGATGTTGTCTCAGATGGTGAATCCACCTGTTATTGTAGCGCTTACAAGTTCTGAGGAAGAGCTTTTCCTTCAGTACAGACAGTATTTTGAAAAGCTTGGATTTAATATTGAGAACTTCGGTGGCAGGGAATATGCCATGAGAGCTATCCCGATTGATCTTTTTGGCTGTGATTCAGAAAAGGAAATGTTCCTTCAGATCCTGGATGAACTATCCCATGAGACCAATCTTGAACGAACACCGGATGTGATAAACTATAAGATAGCAAGTATGGCTTGTAAGGCTTCGGTAAAGGGGAACACCAAAATGAGCTATGCTGAGATGGAAGCTCTTTTGGACGAGCTTCTCACCCTTGAAAATCCATACAATTGCCCTCATGGAAGACCAACTATCATATCCATGAGCAAGTATGAGATTGACAAGAAGTTTAAGAGAGTTGTTGAGTAATGGAAAAGCAAAAACTCATTGTACTGACAGGACCTACGGCTGTTGGAAAGTCAAAGCTTTCCATAGCACTGGCTAAGACTATTGGCGGAGAGATCATCTCCGCTGATTCTATGCAGGTCTACAAATACATGAATATTGGTACTGACAAGATCAGTCCCGAGAAGATGGATGGTGTTCCCCATCATCTCATCGATTTTCTTGAGCCTTCAGAGGATTTCAATGTTTTTGAATTCCAGAAGCTCGTTAAGGAATCGATAGAAGATATTGCTTCAAGAGGACATGTTCCGATTATAGTAGGGGGTACGGGATTCTATATTCAGGCTGTTCTCTACGATATTGATTTTACTGAGACTGATGAAGATGATTCCTATCGAAAAGAGCTTGAAAGGCGGGCTTTGACTGAAGGTGTTCACGTGCTTCACGAAGAGCTAAGAGCAGTAGATCCTGAGTCAGCTGAAGCAATCCATGAGAATAACTCCAAGCGTGTTATCAGGGCCCTGGAGTATTATAAAAAGACCGGAAGACCAATATCGCAGCACAATAAGGAACAACGTGAACGAACATCTCCATATGATTTTAAGTATTTTGTTCTGACGGATGACAGAGAAGTTCTCTATTCAAGGATAGATAAGCGTGTGGATCTTATGATAGAGGAAGGACTTGAAGCAGAGGTAAAAGAGCTATCAAAACTTGGAATTCCAAGAACAGCTACTTCCATGCAAGGACTTGGATATAGAGAGATGTTTGGATATCTGGATGGTGAATATGACCTTGACAGGGCCATTTACCTGATAAAACGTAACACAAGACATTTTGCCAAAAGGCAGCTTACCTGGTTTAAACGTGAAGAAGACGTTATCTGGATAGATAAAAGAGACTTTGACCGGGATGAAGAAAAGATTTTGAAAGAGATAGTAAGGATTTATGAACAGTAAGATTTACGAAGAACTTGGAATATCAAAGAAAGTATATGATTTTGGAGAGGAGATTCTCTCATCTTTAGAGGAACGCTTTAAGAAGATTGATGAAAATGCAGAGTTCAATCAGCTTAAGGTCCTTAAGGCAATGCAGGATAATAAAGTTAGTGAAGCATGTCTTCTTGGTACAACAGGCTATGGTTATAATGACATTGGAAGAGAAAAGCTTGAGGCAGTATATGCTTCAGTTTTCCATACAGAGGATGCTTTGGTTCGCCCACAGATCACCTGTGGAACCCATGCTCTGGCACTTGCTCTCATGAGTAACCTTCGTCCCGGAGACATGCTATTTTCCCCTGTAGGAAAGCCCTATGATACTCTTGAGGAAGTAATAGGGATCAGGCCATCAAAGGGAAGTCTTAAGGAGTATGGCATCGACTATACACAGGTGGATCTTTTGCCTGACGGAAGCTTTGACTTTGACGGAATACGAAAAGCTCTTTTAGATAATGACAATATAAAACTTGTTACCATTCAGCGTTCAAAGGGCTATCAGACAAGGCCTACACTTTCTGTTACAAGAATAGGAGAGCTGATCAGCTTTATTAAGGAGATTAAACCATCGGTAATCTGTATGGTTGATAACTGCTATGGAGAGTTTGTTGAGACTATAGAACCTACTGATGTGGGCGCTGATATGGTTGTTGGATCACTTATAAAGAACCCAGGCGGCGGACTTGCTCCAATTGGTGGTTATATTGCCGGAAAGAAGGAATGTGTTGAAAATGCTGCCTTCAGGCTCACTTCACCGGGGCTTGGAAAAGAGGTTGGTGCTTCTCTGGGAATTTTGCCTCAGTTCTATCAGGGATTTTTCTTGTCACCAACTGTTACTGCTTCAGCTCTTAAGGGCGCTATTTTCGCAGCTAACATTTATGAAAAGCTCGGTTTTGATGTGGTTCCAAACGCAACAGAGGAGAGACACGATATAATCCAGGCCGTAACCTTTGGAAAGCCTGAGGGAGTAATAGCATTTTGTGAGGGAGTTCAGGCAGCTGCTCCTGTGGACAGCTTTGTTGCTCCTGAGCCCTGGGATATGCCCGGCTATGATGCTCAGGTTATCATGGCAGCCGGTGCCTTTGTTTCAGGTTCATCTATCGAACTTTCTGCAGATGGTCCAATTAAGGAGCCCTATAGCGTATTTTTCCAGGGGGGACTTACCTGGCCACACGCCAAGCTTGGTATTCTTAAGACTTTGCAAAAGCTTGTGGATAAAGGTTTGGTTGTGTTATACTAATTAATTGTAAAATTATGCTTATTAAGCTATAAGGAGGCTGTTTTGGCTAATATATTTGGAATTGATCTTGGTACAAGTAATATCAAGATTTACAACAGAGATGAGGACGGACTTACAGTAGAAAAGAACATGATTGCCATTGAGAATAAGACAAATGTCTTTGCTTATGGTAATTCAGCATATGATATGTATGAGAAGGCTCCTGATAAGATAAAGATTTCTTATCCTCTTAACAGCGGCGTTATTGCTGATATCGAGCATATGGAGACTTTGGTAAAGCTCTTTATAACAGATCAGATGAAGGGATCTGTAAAGCCTTGTGAGGTATATATTGCTGTACCTAAGGATGTAACAGAGGTAGAAAGAAGAGCTTTTCACGATCTTATCAATGACGCAGGCATCAAGGCTAAGAAGATCATGATGGTTAAAAAGCCACTGGCTGACGGCCTTGGAATGAATGTTGATGTCATGAACTCCCAGGGTGTTCTGGTGGTTAACGTTGGATATGATACCACAGAGATTTCTATCCTTTCTCTTAGAGGCATCGTTGTAAGTAAGCTTATTAAGGTTGGTGGAAAGAAGTTTGATGAGTCCATCAGAAACGTGATCAGAAAAGAGTTTGGACTTCTTATTGGTGAGAAGACTTCTGAGAACGTTAAGATTTCTCTTAAGGACCTTGAAAAAGAGGGCAAGGATGCTGTTGTTTACGGAAGAGACATTGTTACAGGACTTCCTGTTGAGAGACAGATCCCTACAGATCTTATCAATCAGTCCCTTATCGAGAACTTCGATGCGATCCTTGACAATATCAAGGCTGCTCTTGAGAAGACTCCACCGGAACTTGCTGCAGATATCTTCAAGCATGGTCTTTACCTGACAGGTGGAGCATCACAGGTATGCCATCTGGCTCAGCGTCTTTCAAATGGTGTAGGCCTCAACGTTAATATTGCAGAAAATCCTGTCGGTTCTGTTGCCATGGGACTTGCAAAGATCATCAGAGAAGATCAGTACAAAGCTCTTGCATATGGAATTGAAGAGGACAAATAAATGAGTCCTATTGTAAGGAGAAGAGGAGAAGAATTTACACTTCCAAGTAAATATCTCCTCTTTATTTTAACAATCCTCTGTGTAGGAACTATAATCATAACATTTAACACCAGCTTGTTTACTGGACCACTGAACTCCTTCGCTGGTGTTTTTGTTGTGCCCTTTCAAAAGGGAATCACTACGGTGGGTTCATTTTTACAGGACACAACAGATAAACTGTCATCTATTACAAGGCTTCTTGATGAAAACGAGAAGCTCAAGGCTCAGATTGATGAGCTTACTGTGGCTAATACCAACTTAGAGCAGGAAAAGTATGAACTTACCGAGCTAAGAAACCTCTACGAACTGGATGCCCAGTATGAGGAATACCAAAAGACCGGGGCCAGGATCATTGCAAAAGACGCTGGAAACTGGTATCACTCCTTTGTAATTGACAAAGGCTCTGATGATGGCATACAGACTGATATGAATGTAATTGCCGGTGGAGGTCTTGTTGGAAGAGTAATAGACGTTGGCCCAGATTGGGCTAAGGTACAGTCAATCATAGCTGATAATGCTGCTGTTAGTGGTATGGTTCTTGCTTCTTCAGATAATCTTATAGTTTCCGGAGATCTTGAACTGTACAGGCAGGGTTATATCAGTTTTTCCAAGCTTGTTGATGACGCAGATAAGGTTAGTATCGGTGACAAGGTTGTTACCTCTAATATCAGCGATAAGTATCTTCCCGGAATATTGATTGGTTATATTTCCACAATTGATGCGGATTCCAATAACCTGACCAAGTCAGGAAGAATCACACCTGCTGTGGATTTTGAACACATGAACGAAGTACTTGTTTTACTGGATCAGAAGAAGAACATAGGTAATTAAGGTATATTATGAATTTCAGACGTCCTTTGTTTAACTTCATATTCATTCTTGTTTCTTTTATCCTGCAGACCACGTTGTTCAGGGTTATTGATTTTGGCGGAGTAACTCCAAATCTTCTGATAATCTTTACAGCATCTGCCGGGTTTATCAGAGGAGACAAGTCTGGACTTCTTACAGGATTCTTTTGTGGACTTTTAGTTGATATTTTCTTTGGAACTTACATTGGATTTTATGCACTGATCTATATGTATATTGGATTTGTTGTCGGGAAACTTCACGATGTGTTTTTTACCCAGAATCTGGCTATTCCTATCCTGGTGATCAGTCTTTCGGATTTTGTATTTGGATTTATCTGCTATGTGCTGATGTTTCTTTTCAGGACAAAGTTTGATATCGGATATTATATGAACAACATTATCATTCCGGAACTTGTTTATACTGCACTTGTTGCTATCTTTTATTATCCGCTTATTCTGTGGATCAATAATTCTATCGATGAAAAAGAGCTAAGGAGCGCCAAGAAGTTTGTTTAACAATATCAAAGAGGGGATCATAAAGTTTATAACCTCCAGAGCAGTCATTGTTTCTGGAGTTCTTATTATCCTGGGCTGTATTTTGGTCTACAGGCTCTTTTCACTGCAGGTAATTAATGGCGAGTACTATCTGGACACTTTCAAGCTCAAGATCAAAAAAGAAAAAACCATTCAGGCAGCAAGAGGTAATATCTATGATAGAAACGGTAAGCTTCTTGCTTATAATGAGCTGGCTAATTCAGTTACTATTGAGGACGTTTATAAATCCGGTTCAGGAAGACATAAGGCCATTAACACTACTTTGAATGAACTCATCGATATTATCGAAAAGAATGGCGATTCTGTCGACCAGGATTTTGGCATTATTGTTAATGATGCGAACTTTTATGAGTTCACGGTAGAGGGCAATCAGTTACTTCGATTTCTTGCTGATGTCTATGGGCATGCATCTGTAAATGACCTTAAATATGAGGAAAAGACCAAGACGGCTGATGAAGTTATTGAGGATATGTGCAAGAACTTCAAGATTGGCGATTATGAGGATCCTGATGATTCCTCTACGTTTGTTCCCGGAAAGGGATACACAAAGGACAGGGCCTTAAAAATCCTTAATATTCGCTACAACATGAGCCAGAATTCATACCAGAAGTATATTGATACCACAGTTGCCTCTGATGTCAGCGAGAAAACTGTGGCTGATGTTATGGAGAATGCTTCTAATCTTGCAGGTGTTTCCATAGAGGAGAGTACTGCAAGAAAATATGTTGACTCGATATATTTTTCCCAGCTTTTAGGCTACACAGGTAAGATTTCAGAGGATGAACTGGCAAGTCTTATTCAGGAAAATCCAAGTTACGGTCTTAATGATACTGTAGGTAAGTCTGGTATTGAGCAGTCCATGGAAAGTGTTCTTCAGGGAACAAAGGGATCAGAGACTGTTTATGTTGATAACACCGGTCAGGTTATCGAGACCAGTAACTATGTGGATTCTGTTGCAGGAAATGATGTTTATCTGACTATTGATAAGGAACTGACAGAGGCCTGCTACAACATTATCGAGCAGTCACTGGCTGGAATTCTGGCATCCAAGATCCAGAACGTTAAGACCTATACATATACCTCTACATCAAGCTCCAGCAATATAGTTATCCCGATATATGATGTTTATTATGCCATTTTTGATAATGATGTAATTGATATCAGCCATTTGAATGCAGCTGATGCCAAGGAGAGCGAAAGAGCTGTTTACGAGCAGTTTGTTACCAAGAACGCATCAGTACTTTCTGAAATTGAAGCTGAGCTCACAGACAAAAAGACTCCTTATGATCAGCTCTCCAAGGAGTATCAGTGGTATATGAGCCATGTAGCCTCAATGCTATATTCTGATGGCATAATTGATTCTTCAAAGGTGGACAGAGAAGATGAAATGTATATTGCCTGGACTAAGGATGAGACTATTTCCCTGGCTGAGTATCTGAAATATACAATAGCAATGAACTGGGTAGATGTTTCCAAGCTTTCCATTGATAATCAGTATGCTGATTCTGAAGAAATCTTTAATCAGATAGTCAGATATGTGGGAAAAGAGCTTTCTCAGGACTATGATTTCCAGACAAGGCTTTATAAATATCTGTTACTTGATGGCTATATATCAGGAACACAGGTCTGCAATATCCTTGTGGAGCAGGGAAATATTCATGTTGACGAGGAAGAGCTTGGACTTTGGGAAAGAGGCGGAGAGTCTGCTTACAGCTTTATGCTCAACAGAATTTCCAACCTTGACATTACCCCGGCCCAGCTTGCTCTGGATCCATGTACAGGTTCTATGGTTGTTACCGATGTCAATTCCGGAGATGTACTTGCCATAGTATCTTATCCCGGATATGACAATAACCTTATGGCAAACGGAGTAGATGCAGCTTATTATGCTAAGCTTCGAAGCGATAATTCAAATCCGCTCTACAACTATGCAACACAGCAAAAGACAGCTCCCGGTTCCACATTCAAGATGGTATCCGCTACAGCAGGTCTTACTGAAGGAGTTATCACTACAGACTCAGTGATCTACTGCGGAGGTATCTTTGAAAAGTTTAACCCGGGTCCTCGTTGCTGGATCTATCCACGAGGCCACGGCGGACTTAATGTTACAGGAGGAATCAGGAATTCCTGCAACGTTTTCTTTTACGAAGTGGGTTACAGGCTGGGACTTACAGGTGGAAATTACTCACCTGAGATTGGTCTTCAAAAGCTTGCTAAATATGCAGATCTTTATGGTCTTACTGAGAAATCAGGTATTGAGATAGCAGAGTCAGAACCTCAGGTTTCAGATCAGGACGCTGTTCGTTCGGCCATTGGTCAGGGTTCTCATTCATATACAACAGTAGGTCTTGCGAGATATGTAACTACTGTTGCCAATAACGGAACCTGTTATAACCTTACTCTTATTGATAAGACTACAGATTCTAACGGTAACCTTCTGGAAGATTACAGTGCGACCATAAGAAATACTGTTGATATGCCAGCTTCCTACTGGAATGCTATTCATACAGGAATGAGACAGGTGGTTCAGGATAAATCCTACTACGCTAATCTTGGAGTAGCTGTAGCCGGTAAGACCGGTACAGCACAGGAATCAGCATCAAGGCCGAACCATTCACTCTTTGTCTGCTATGCACCTTATGAAAAACCTGAGATAGCAATAGCTACGCGTATAGCTTATGGTTATACTTCCAGTTACGCAGCTCAGATTACAAAAGAAGCATTATCATATTACTTTGAACTTAGAGATGAGGATGATATTATCTCTGGAACAGCGCAGACACTTCAGGATGGTGCCACAAACGCTGATTAAGGATTACTTATGGATTATTTTAAGAAATATAAGATCATCGACTACGATTTCGCTCTGGTTCTGATGGTCATTGGCTTAACGGTAATAGGAATAATGTCGATCAGTTCCGCTGATCCCGGCTCCAAGAACAAGCAGATTGCAGGTATGGCTCTTGGAATCGGTACCATGGTCTTTTTATCCCTTCTTGACTACATGTGGTTCGTTAAGTTCTACATTATCTGTTATTTGACGAATATTGTTCTTTTAGGTCTTGTTCTTTCTCCTTTGGGTTCCAGTACTAATGGCGCCCAGAGGTGGATAAACCTGTTTGGTATTACCTTTCAGCCTTCAGAGACTGCCAAAATATTATTGATTTTATTTTATGCGCAGTTTATTATGAAATATAAGGATAAGGTCAAGAACCTTGGTTTTATCGTCATATGCCTGTTGTTCCTGGCAGTTCCTCTTTTGCTGATTGCATCTCAGCCTGATCTTTCTACCTGTATCATGGTCATGATAATATTTGCTTCCATCATATTTGTGGCCGGTATTAACTGGAAGATTGTAGCTTTTGTACTGGGAACTGCAATTCCGCTGGCACTTTTTATTATTTATAATGCCGTTCAGGGAGAGAGCAGTATTCTTCACGAATATCAGCAAAGGCGTATCCTTGCATGGCTTCATCCGGAAGACTATGCCAATTCAGATGCATATCAGACTCTGAATTCCATGATGGCTATAGGTTCAGGACAGCTTTATGGCAAGGGTTATAATACCAACGAGATCAGTTCGGTTCTCAATGGTGGATTCATTTCCGAGTCTCAGACAGACTTTATTTTTACGGTTATTGGCGAAGAATTTGGCTTTGTTGGTGCTTGCCTTGTGGTAGCTCTTATAGTACTCATTGCCATAAGGTGCTTTATGATATCCATGAGAGCCAAGAATATGGCAGGACAGGTGATCGCTGCCGGTGTTGGAGCCTGGGTAGGTTTCCAGGGATTCCTTAATATGGGTGTTGCAACAGGAGTTATGCCTAATACAGGTATTCCGCTTCCGTTTGTAAGTTATGGACTCACATCGCTTATCAGTGTCTATGCAGGCATTGGATTTGTATTAAACGTACGCCTTCAGGGCAATAAATACATCATAGGGAGGGTATAGCGTTAATGAATATAGCATTAATTGCTCACGATGCTAAAAAGAGACTTATGCAGAATTTCTGCATAGCTTATAGGGGTATTCTTAGTAAAAATGATCTTTATGCTACCGGTACGACCGGAAGGCTTATTGAAGAGGTTACAAATCTTACTGTGCATAAATATCTTGCTGGACATCTGGGGGGATCACAGCAGCTTGGCGCAGCAATAGAACACAATGAGATCGATCTTGTTATTTTCCTTAGAGATCCTCTCACTGTAAAGTCACATGAGCCTGATATCAATAATGTCATGACTCTTTGTGATATGCACAATATTCCTGTTGCTACGAACCTTGCTTCAGCTGAACTGCTGATTAAATCACTTGACAGAGGAGATCTTGAGTGGCGTGAGATGTACAAATAAGCTGCTCTCAGTATTTAGTGCAGTAATTCTTTGTGTTGTATTTACTACCGGTTGTGCCGGTGTTTCATATTCAGCCAAGTATTCGGTTGGTTCTTCGACCTCCGATATGGCTGATTCAAACGTCTATCCTACATTTGCTTCTGATCTTTGCGTTGTGGATTCTGATATAAATGAATCCGGAGTGGAGATTTCAGAAACAGCAAGTGCAGGTCTTTTTGACTTATCCAATAAAAAGACTTTATATGCAAAGAATGTTCATATGCCTGTTCATCCTGCGTCCCTTACCAAAGTAATGACCGCCTATGTGGCTCTTAAGTACGGTACTTTGGATCAGGTCCTTGTTGCCGGAAGTGATGTATACGTAACTGAGTCCGGAGCCCAGAAAATCAACTTAAAAGAGGGCGACAGGATGACGCTGGATCAGGCGCTACACCTACTTCTTATCTATTCGGCCAATGATGTTGCTAACCTGATTGCTTCCAATATTTCCGGTTCTATAGATGATTTTGTAGCTGTAATGAATTCTGAGGCGAAAAAGATTGGAGCTACCAATTCACATTTCATCAATCCTCACGGACTATCTGATGATGATCATTACGTGACTGCATACGATCTGTATCTGATCTTTAATGCTGCCATGGAATACGATACATTTTCTGAAATCATCAATATGAATGAGTATTCCACAAGCTATCTGGATTCAAAGGGAACAGCTAAGGAAATTACAGTAAATAACACAAATGCATATCTTAGGGGGGAGAAATCTCAGCCTACTGGTGTAACTGTTATCGGAGGGAAGACCGGTACTACCAATGCAGCAGGACATTGTCTTGTCCTTCTTGCTAGAGATACAAGTGGCAATCCATACATTTCAGTAATCATGCGTGATACAGACTCCGGAACACTTTATACAGACATGAGCTTATTGCTCAATGAAATAGTGAATTGAGGTTGTCTTTTACCACCTAATAAACTATAATTATTTTATAAAATTTCTTACTTGCAGGAGGGTATGCCGATGGTTCAGTTAATTGTTGGGAAAAAGGGAAAAGGAAAGACTAAATGCCTGTTGGACAAGGTTAACACCGAGGTAAAGAACGTTCTTGGAAGTGTCGTTTTTCTGGACAAGAACACCAAGCACATGTACGAACTGAATAATAAGATCCGTTTAATTGTAGTATCTGATTTTATGATCACAAATCCTGATGAATTCATTGGATTCGTCAGTGGTATCATTTCACAGGACCATGATCTCCAGCAAATGTATTTTGACAGTTTTTTAAATATTTCATGTCTCGAAGGCAAGGATATCACAGACACAGTTGGAAAGCTTGAAAAGCTTTCAGAAAAATTTGGGGTAGAGTTTGTGCTGAGCCTTTCACTTGATGAGTCTGAACTTCCAGAGTCAGTAAAGTCTAAAGTAGTTATTTCACTTTGATCAAACAATAAGTTGAATATATTTATATATAAGCCGCGGCTATCCGCGGCTTATATATTGATGAATTTAAAGGATATGTAACAGATGGCAGGAAACAGAAATACCAAAGTTACAAAATATCCCAAGAATCTTAATAACATCAATATTGGTATGGTTTTCTTTGCTGTAATGGCGATATATATCATTATTAGTGTTATTACTTATTTTCGCAGGGATCATATGGTTGGATACCAGGTTATGGAGGGATCTCTTTCTACTAACAATATCTATGACGCAATAGCTATTCGTTCAGAAAAGATAATAGAAAGTGATACAGCCGGATACATCAACTATTTTGCTACAGAAGGTGGCAGAGTTGCAGTAGGTAATCTGGTTTATACCGTCGATGAGTCCGGGCAGCTCTTGGAATATCTTAAGTCTCAGGGTTCTGAAGAGGTTGCTCTTGGAGACGAGGATCTTTCTGAACTTCGAACCCAGATTGTAAACTTTGACTCATCATTTGATCCTCATGATTTTCACACTGTTTATGACTTTAAGGTAAGCCTTGATGGTACTGTTCAAAAGCTTTCCAACAACAGTATTTTATCTAATATCCAGTCTCTTAATGCTAATAGTGGAACACTTCAGTCCATTGATTACAGATACGCTCCGGATACAGGAATTGTCATTTATTCAATAGATGGGTATGAAAATCTTACATTGGAGCAGATGACTGCAGATCTTTTTGATGAGGCAAACTATTCAAAAACACAGCTTATTAACAATAATCTTGTTAAGACCGGAGACCCTGTATATAAAATAAGCACCAGTGAAGAATGGTCTATTGTCATTAAGGAGGATGATCCTGAAAAAGTTCAGGAACTTGTTGAACTTGAATATGTTAAGGTCAGATTCATCAAAAATCAGAATGAATCCTGGGGAAAAGTAAGTACCTTCACAAATGCTGATGGGGATACATTTGTGCAGCTTACTTTCACTAATTCCATGATCACCTTCTGCAGGGACAGATTCCTTAATATTGAGCTTATTACAGAAGATGAGACAGGATTAAAGATTCCTAATTCATCTATTGTAAACAGGAGTTTTTATCTTGTTCCTAAGAGCTACATAATTAAGAATAATGAAAATGAAACCGGTGTTCTTCGTGTTAAATACGATGAACAGGGAAAAGAGACTTCGGAGTTCATTCCAATTACTATTTATAATGAGGATGAAACCCAGTATTATCTTGATACTGATGCCTTAAGAAGTGGTGACACTCTGATCCTTACAGACTCTAATCAAAGATATACTGTAAGTAAAACCGATTCTCTTATCGGTGTTTACAATATCAATAAAGGATATGCTGACTTCAGGCAGATCAAAATCCTTTATCAGAATGATGAATATTCTATTGTTAAGTCCAATACCACTTATGGTCTAAATGTTTTTGACTATATTGTTCTTGATGCTCTTACTGTTGATTCTAAGGCAAAGAGCGGACTTGATGCAGAAAATTCTGACACAAGTGACAGTTCTTATGATATCAGCAATGATAATGAAGCTGTTACAGGTGAATCAGGTGATGATATGGGAGAATCAGAGCTTGCTCCTGAAGATGAGTCAGATATTCCAGTTGAAGAGGAAGGCCCAGCCGAGGAATCCACTGAAGAATAACGTTACAATTGTTGACATATTGTGTCATATTACGTTAAAATATTATAGATTTGTTGGGATTAAATGTGAGGAGTGCATAATACTATGAGCGTTATGGATAAATTTTTAAAAGCAATTCAGCTTAATGGGGAAGACGACAGTAGTTATTATGATGCAGATGATAGTTATTATGATAGCCCATCTAAGGTAGAGGCCATAAATAACTCTGCACCTATAGGTAAGGATGATCCCAGTATAGAGGTTGCCGAGGAGAAGCTTAAAAAGACAACTCCCAAGACAACTCCTTCAAGGAAGAAATCACTTTCAGCTGCCGGTATGGAGGTTTGTGTTATAAAACCTACATCAGTTGAGGATGCCAGAGAGATAACAGAGACCCTTCTTGCTAATCGTACTGTAGTACTTAATCTTGAGGGACTTGATGTAGATATAGCTCAAAGGATCATAGATTTCACATCCGGTTCATGTTTTGCAATTTCAGGTAATCTTCAGAAGATTTCAAGATATATATTTATTATCACACCCGCTTCTGTTGATATTTCCGGTGATTTCCAGAATATTTTATCAGGAACATTTGGTGGTGGCATTTCAGAAGGCCCACAGCAGATAGATTAAAGCATCAGGCTGTTGACATGTAGATTTACAGTCAACAGCCTTTTTTTACGAAAAGAGGATGAAATGGAAAACAGAATTACAGTAAACTATCAGAATAAGCCCTGCTATGATATCGATTTTACAACTGATTTTAGCTCTTTAGGAAAAGAGATTTCAGACCTTGGATTTAAAGATAGAAAAATAGCGGTTATTACTGACACTAATGTTGAAAAATTATATGCAAAAGAGGTTTGTGAATGCCTTTCTGAGGTTAGTGACACTGTTGTCAGTTATGCGATTCCTGCAGGGGAAAGCAATAAAAACCTTGACGAGATCAGGAAGATATACGAATTTCTTATTGAAAGACACTTTGACAGACACGACCTTTTGATAGCCCTTGGAGGTGGCGTAGTTGGCGATATGTGTGGCTTTACAGCTGCAACTTATCTTCGCGGTGTATCTTTCGTTCAGGTTCCAACAACACTTCTTGCACAGACAGATTCCAGCATAGGCGGTAAGACCGGTGTTGATCTTGGGGGCGTTAAAAACATGGTTGGCGCTTTTTATATGCCAAGACTGGTTTATATGAATGTAAACACACTTAATACCTTGAGCGACAGACAATATGCTTCCGGCTTTGCAGAAGTTATGAAGCATGGACTTATTAAGGATCAGAATTTCTATACCTGGCTTATTGAGAATATGTATGAGATCAATGACAAGGAGCCTGATATTCTCCTTGAAATGGTTATGAGAAGTTGTGAGATTAAGAGAGCTGTTGTTGAAAAGGATCCCACAGAAAAGGGTGAAAGAGCACTTCTTAACTTTGGTCATACCCTTGGTCATGCAATTGAAAAGTATATGAATTTTGAAATGTACCATGGAGAATGTGTGGCCCTTGGAGCAATAGCAGCTGCTTTTATTTCCTGGAAAAGACAGCTTATTTCCATGGAAGAATACTATGAGATCAGGGATATGTTTGTTCCTTTCAATCTGCCTATTTCAATAGACAGTGTGGACAAAGAAGCGATTCTTGATATTACAAAGTCTGATAAGAAGTCAGATTCAGGAAAGATTAAATTTGTTCTTCTGAAAAAGATAGGTAAGGCATTTATAGACGATACAGTTACCAGACAGGAAATGTCTGATGCTCTTGATGAACTTATCTATATTGAGAATAACGATTGATTGTAAGGATGTAGAATTATGAATACAAAGATGTCTAAGAAAAAGAAAATATTCCTGGCAGTAGATATTGTGCTGATTGTTCTTTTAGTAGCTTTAGATCAGTTCACTAAGTACCTTGCATGCATATATCTTCAGGATAAACCGGCTTTTAAAATAATAGATGGTGTTCTTGAACTGAATTTCCTTAAGAATTCAGGAGCAGCCTTCGGAATGCTTCAGAATCAGAAGGTATTCTTTATACTGGTTGCTGTGCTTATTCTTTTTATCATTGCATATGTTCTTTTTAGAATGCCTGATGATAAGAAGTATAATGTGCTGCACATTCTTCTTGTTCTTATTGCCAGTGGAGCAGCAGGAAACCTGATTGACAGGGTTAGACAGGACTATGTTGTTGATTTCATATACTTTGTTATCATTAACTTCCCCATTTTTAATGTGGCGGATATTTATGTAACTGTTTCAACATTTCTTTTTGTAATTCTTTTCCTTTTTTACTACAAGGAAAATGACTTTAACTTCTTAAGCTTTAAACAGCACAAGAAATTCAGGGAAATCAAATAATGGAAAGAAATAACGACAGATTTGATTTTGTTGTTACAGATGAATATGAAGGATACAGAATTGATAAGCTTATAAGCGAACTTATGGATAATCTTTCCAGAACTTATATCAAAAAGCTTATCGATGACAAAAAGGTCTTTTGCAATGATAAAAATGTGAAGGCCTCCTTTAGTGTAAGCGAAGGTGACAGGATATATATGGAAATCCCTCCTGTTGAACTTCCGCAGATCAAGCCTGAAGACATTCCTCTTGATATTCTATATGAGGATGATGATGTAGTCATTGTTAATAAACCTAAGGATATGGTGGTACATCCGGCAGCCGGTCACTATGAAGGCACACTGGTCAATGGCATTATGTATCACTGCAAGGATAATCTTTCGGGCATTAACGGAGTTTTAAGGCCCGGTATTGTTCACAGAATTGATAAGGATACTACCGGATCTGTAATTATCTGTAAAAATGATGCCTCTCACCAGAATATTGCCTCTCAGCTTAAAGAACATTCCATCAACAGAGTTTATCATGCCATCTGCTATGGGGTCATAAAAGAAGATGAGCTTGATATTGACGCTCCTATCGGAAGAAGTGCAACAGACCGTAAGAAAATGGCTGTAGTTAAACAGGGCGGAAAGAATGCATTTACTCATATTAAGGTAATAAAGCGCTTTTACGAGGATGGTTTTACCTATGTGGAATGCAGATTAAAAACAGGAAGAACTCATCAGATAAGGGTACATATGGCTCATATCGGGCATCCTTTATTGGGAGATGAGGTCTATGCACCAGGTAGAAAGAGTAAATTCAAGCTTCAGGGACAATGTCTGCATGCAAAGACCCTTGGTTTCATTCATCCTACAACCTCTGAGTATGTAGAAGTAGATGCACCCTTGCCTGAGTACTTTTCCCATTTGATTGAGGTGTTAAAATAGTATAAAATAAGGGTATAGCAGAAAAATATTGATGCAAAGGGGTGAGTTGTATGAACACAATTATTACCATTGGTCGTCAGTTTGGTTCAGGCGGAAGAGAAATTGGAGAAAAGGTCGCGCAGCACTTTGGAATTAACTGCTATGATAAGGAGTTACTTAGCAGAGCAGCCAAGGAAAGTGGATTCTGCGAGGAAATGATCCAGAATCATGATGAGAGACCTACTAATTCATTCCTTTATAACCTGGTTATGGATACATATTCCTTTGGTTATAACGCATCAAGTTTTGTTGATATGCCAATTAGTCATAAGGTCTTTTTGGCACAGTTTGATACTATTAAGAAGATTGCTGATGAAGGTCCTTGTGTAATTGTTGGAAGATGCGCTGATTATGCTCTTTCAGATTATAAGAACGTCTTAAATCTCTTTATTCATGGCGATGAGGAGACTAAGATAAAAAGGATCAAAGAAAGATTTGACGACGTTAATACTGATGACAAAGCCAGAGAGATGATGAATAAAAAGGATAAGCAGCGTCAGAGCTATTACAACTATTATTCCTCCAAGAAATGGGGAAGGGCTGACAGCTATGATCTTTGCATAAATTCAAGTATTCTTGGCATAGATGGAACTGTTAAGTTTATTATTCAATACATTGAAGATTTCGAACAGGCCAATAAATAATGCAATGAAATTTTACTTCCAAAAGACCTTTGGTTTTTTGGAAGTTTTTTTCTTTTTGGGCTAACTTTAATACATATTTAATAATATTTTCAAGCAGCGGGTGTTATACTGACCTCAAACTGAAGACTATTAATACTAGGGCTATTATACATTTTTGTAACCGCAGAAAGGATTCTGTGTGTATCTTTCAAGGAGGAAGAATATGGCTAACGGCATTAATGGCAATATTAACCAACTGTTCCATAGTAAAGATACTACTCCTGTAAGGAATGGAACAATTTCCAAAAATCCGAGAGGGCCTTCGAAGGAGAAAGTTCAAAAGAAAACAGAAGGCATTGGTAATCTCTTTGGTGAGAGTGCAAAGGTTGAGCTTTCTCCCGAAGTCGAGATGTATGGAAAGGTTGTAGACCTTCTCCAGAAGAAATATGACAATGCCGACGTTTTCGTAGCTGGTCCTAATGATGATCTTTCTCAGATTGGCGGAGATCTGGAATACAGCATTATTCTTAGCGAGGATGAAATGAAGCTTCTTGCTTCTGAGGAACCGGCAGACGAGGAAGCTAAGAACAAATTACTGGGGCAGATTGATGATGCCATGAAGTCCATTAGTGACATGAGTGAAAAGATCGGTGGAAATACCGACGAAAGTGATGAGATATCCAATTTTGGAATACAAATGGATAAAAACGGCAATATGAAATTCTTTGCCGATATCAATGGAAATTCTTTCAAAGCAGATTCCATGGATGATCTTATCCAAAACCTTATTTCAGCAAAAGCTGAAAAAGCAAATTAAATAACTATCCGGGAAACCTCCGCAGGCAACTGTGGAGGTTTTTTATTGTAAATAAAATTGGTTAAATCTTGTATATTTTGTATAGATAATTGTGTTATTTTACTGTCTATTTGTTATAATATACTATGCAGGGTATTAAAAAATTATAAAGTGGAGGGCAAATTGTATATGTCGACCAGAGTATATGACTGCTTAAAGTGTATTGGAGAAAAGATTATTGAGAACAAGGATTTTTTGACAGACCTGGACAGAGAAATTGGGGATGCTGACCACGGTGTTAATATGGCCAGAGGTTTTCAGTCTGTGATCGAGAAGGTTTCACCTGATGAAGCTGATCTTGGTGCAGCACTTAAAAAGACAGGAATGACTCTTTTATCTACTGTAGGTGGTGCATCCGGACCCTTGTATGGAACAGCCTATATGGAAGCTGCAAAGGTTCTTGCCGGTAAGGATAGCCTTTCTGCAGAAGATTTTAAGCTTGCTTTAGAAGCAGCGATTGCCGGTATACAAAAGAGAGGTAAGGCTGAAAAGGGCGAAAAGACAATGCTTGACTCACTTATTCCTGCTCATGATGCTTTTGCTTCCAAGGTTGATGAGGGAGGCTCTTTAGTTGATGGTCTTGATGCAGCTTGCGAGGCAGCAAATGAAGGAATCGAATTCACCAAGACTATTGCTGCCACCAAGGGACGCGCAAGCTATCTTGGCGACAGGAGTATCGGTCATCAGGATCCAGGTGCGACCTCAGCAACAATGACACTTGAAGTTATAAGAGACTTTTTAAAGGGGTGATCAGATGGTTGGACTTGTAATCGTATCGCATAGCTGGAAGATAGCTGAAGGAATAAAAGACCTAACAGACCAGATAGCTTCTGCACATAAGGGTATTATCTGCGCCGGTGGACTTGAAGATAAGGAAATTGGAACAGATGCTGTCAGGATTTCTGAAGCCATAAAAGCTGCCAATGATGGCGACGGTGTTGTTCTACTTGCTGATCTTGGAAGCGGAATTATGAGCGCAGAAACAGCCATCGAACTATTAGAGGATGAGAATATTGATGCCCGTCTTGCTGATGCACCTGTTGTAGAAGGCGCTATAGCTGCAGCTGTTACAGCTGTTTGTGGAAGTAAGATAGAGGATGTTATCGCAGCCGCGGAGCAGACACGGACTGTGAAAAAAATAAATAACTAATAAGGAGGCAGAAATGAAGAAACTAATCAATGGGGTCGACAATGTAGTTGATGAGATGCTGGATGGCATGATCGCAGCTTATCCGCAGTATCTTAGAAGGCTTGATGGCTTTGATGTAGTTGTCAGAGCTGGCGGCTCTAAGGGCAAAGTTGCCCTTGTATCCGGTGGTGGATCAGGACATGAGCCGGCACACGGTGGCTATGTAGGTAAGGGAATGCTTGACGGAGCCATTGCCGGCGCAGTATTTACTTCCCCTACACCTGATCAGATTTTTGAGGCTATTAAGGCTGCTGACGGTGGAAAAGGCGTTCTTCTTGTAATCAAGAATTATACCGGCGATGTTATGAACTTTGAGATGGCAGCTGATATGGCCAGAGATGAAGGCATTGAAGTTGATCAGGTTATTACTGCTGACGATGTTGCTGTTGAAAACAGTACCTGGACAACAGGCAGAAGAGGAATAGCAGGAACAATCTTCGTTCATAAGCTTGCCGGCGCTTGCGCAGAAGCTGGTGGAAGCCTTGCTGATGTAAAGAAAGTTGCTGAAAAGGTTATAGAAAATGTTCGTTCCATGGGTATGGCCGTTGATGCCTGCACAGTTCCTGCAGCCGGAAAGCCAAGCTTTGATCTGGCAGAAGATGAGGTTGAGATCGGAATTGGTATCCATGGTGAGCCTGGTGTTAACCGCGAAAAGATCAGCCCTGTCAACGATATCGTAGATAAGCTCCTTAACAAGATCCTTGCAGAAGGTATTTACAATGCAGGAGATGAGGTTGCTGTTATGGTCAACGGAATGGGCGGAACTCCTCTTATGGAACTTTTCGTTGCCAATAAGCACCTTGCAGAAGAGCTTACAAAGAAAAATATCAAGGTTTATAAGACTCTTGTAGGTAATTACATGACATCCCTTGATATGGAAGGATTCTCAATCACACTTTTGAAAGTAGATGATGAACTTAAAAAGCTTCTTGATGCACCTGCTGATACACCTGCATTTGTACAGGCTTGATAATTTTTTCACTAATATTATAAAAGAAAGACCAGAGGCTTTTAAAAGTCTCTGGTCTGTTTTTGCTAAAATCAGCTGTTTTCATCCTCGATAATACATAGAATATCATGAAGAATTGCCAAATACCTGGTATTTAGTTCAAACATTTCCTCAACAGTTTCTTTGCTTACACCCAGTGCAATGGCCATTTTTTTCACGAATGCCATTTCATTTTCATCAAAATTTCCATCAGAAAAGAGTAAGCCGATTATTTCAAAGACAACCATTTTTCTGTTTTGATAGGAGGATTCTTTGAAAAAATCGATGATCTCATCAAGTGATTTAGCATGGCTCATAGGAAAAGAAATGCCCATTTCATCACAGTATTGTTCAAGCATTATTTCCTGCTCATCAGTTATATCATTATTACAACCGGCTGCAAGCCGGGCAAGATCGATAAAAGCTTCCTTTTCCTTATCTACAAGCAAATGAAGGAACATTCAATCACCTCGGTATTCACATACAAATTATTTCATTAAACCGGAATTTAACGCAATGATATCACAATCCCGCCTTAACCCTGGCCTTTTGCATTTCGAAGTATTTATCCAGTTTATCCTTGAGTTCGTTTCGGCTAATACTCTTCAAAAGATAATCTGCAGGACGAAGTCTCATGGCTGTCATAACGCTTTCTTTATTCTGCATTCCAGTAAGAAACATTATTGGAACTTCGTCTGTATCAACATCACTTTTAAGCATCTGGAAAATCTGTGGTCCACTGGTAATTGGCATATTGTAATCTAACAAAACCAGATCAACTTTGTTTCCTGCCAGCCATTTAATGGCCTTTATTCCTGAATTGACCATTACAACCTGATAACTGTCCTTAAGCCATTCACGTATCATCTGCATATAGGTCACGTCGTCATCTACGATAAGTATTGTTTTGCGCATGCCCTGAACCATCAACTTATCGAACTGTTCCACAACCTTATCAAGAAAAGCCTTCATCTCTAAAGGTCTTTCAAACCAGGCTGTAATGCACTCCAATGGCACGGTTTTGATGATCTCATTATATTCATCTCTTCTGCCAATGAGGATGAGGTTCTTCTCCTTTTCCATGCAAAGATCCTTCAGGAATACCAAAAAAGCCGGATCATCATTAACTGTTTCGTCCATATAATAGACGATCAGTTCACTGCTTTCAGCTTCTTCCTGAAGTACTTTTATATCAAGAGGCACATAAGTGCTGTTAAATCCTATCTCATTAAGCTTCATTTCCATTCCATGAACGGAAAACTTTTCCTGAGAGCTGATTATCAGCACATTGTTCTTTCCCGGTTGACCCTTTTTACTCTTTTGAACCATATAATCCTCCAATACCATTAACCGACTATACTGTGGATACTATCCCAGTCAAGCTGATAAAGGCTCTTTTTAATATCGGCTATGTACTTCTCTTTTTCAGGAGAAATAATACATTTTTCAAGATACTCTATAGCATCTTCTGTAAGTGAAAAGTCCTCAGCAGCTACATATTCCTTAATTGCTAGCATAACGTCTGCAAGTTCATCGTCAGAAATGTCTTTTTTGCTCTCTTCTTTCTTATTATGGGAAAAGAGCTTTACGTACTTTTTATATTCATCAATGAGCAAAGGATACTCTGATTTAAGGTATTCCATGTCCCCTTCTACTCCGGCCTTTTCCATTGCGCCGGCCATGGTTGAAAGTATCATGGCGCCAATTATCCTTGCTGTACTCTTTAAAGCATGAACTTTAACAGTGAAATTTTCATAGTCACCGGCTGCAAAAAATCTTTCCATATCCTCAAGATTTGGTTGAGCATGATCAAGGAAAATGTCTATTGCAGAAAGCATATACTCTGCTGTTTCGCTGTTATTAAGGCCGGCATGAACATTGACCAGTGGAGACTTAACGAGCCACTGTGGAAGCTTTTCTCTCTCGGATTTGGTATCACCTGCGCCTCTTTTTAACTCATCGTGGGTGATTATCTTTCTGCCTGTTTTTTCAAATAATCTATTTACCAGGTTTAACAGTTCTTCTGCTTTTACAGGCTTTCTGATAAAGTTTGCTTCTGCATTATCATATTCCTCATCAGCTGTCATGAAAATAAAGGGGAGATTCTCTCCTCTTCTTTCGTTTATCTTCTTTTGAAGTTCTTCTCCTGACATTGAAGGCATCTTAAGATCAGAAATGATCATATCCGGAGACTGGCTGTCAAAAAGCTCTAGAGCTTCTTCTCCGGAGGAAGCCTGAATTGTCTGATAAAAGTCTTTTAGAGCCCGATCTGCAATCTTGATCATCATAGGCTCGTCATCTACTATCATTATCTTTTTCAATGCTTTTCCCTCTCAAAGTACGCACCTTGCATAAGGTCGCACCCCATATTGGTTAACATTTCTTTTGTCTCAAAATTGTCTACAGCAGGAGCAACTACAGGAATTGGGATGTTGTTTAGCATCTGGATCAATCCACTAAGAAGCGCCTTGCCTTGTTCGGTTTCTACTTCGGTTATCATGGTCCTGTCCAGTCTTATAGTGCTGATAGGGAGTTCCACAATATTCTTTATGTTCGAATAACCGTTACCATAACCATCAATTCCAAGTCTGTAGCCCTGAAGGGTCAACTTCCTTATGTTGTCATAAAGTCCCCCTCTCATCATATCATATACTGTGTCACTTATGGCAAAACAAATGAAAGCAGGATTAACGTTATATTGATT
>JAEEGL010016098.1_pt1 | contig 36939 bp, 34 predicted proteins | sample 9134231 | NCBI WGS metagenome assembly JAEEGL01 (sample SAMN16246548, study PRJNA631951) | gut metagenome | biome: gut microbiome; feature: rumen; material: fiber-attached | host: Bos | place: Iran: Karaj | collected 2018-10 | reverse complement strand
GGGAGCCACAAGAAATTATGGCTTAGACAGGGCAAATGGAAAGTATGTTTTTTTCTTAGACAGTGATGATTATATAAGTGATATTTCACTTGATAAACTGATTGACTTAGCAGAGCGAAATGATTTAGATATGCTTGAATTTTGCTACAGATTAGTGGATGAAAACGGTAAAGAGTTGGTGTCGCCAAACACTTCAAAAGAAGGCTCTGTAAACAAAGTAATGACAGGGGCATGGTGGCTTAGAACCGAAAAGTGTTGCAGTCTGCAGGTAGCCTATTTTTATAAAAGAGAGTTCCTTTTAGGTAATAATCTAAAAATGCCTGAAGGCGTGATTCATGAAGACTTCGAATATGTAGCAAAGTGTATGTGGTATGCAAATCGTTTTATGAAGGTAAATGATTGCCTTTATAACTACGTAATGAGACCATCTTCTATCATGCACACAAAAGGCAAGCAGCATAGAATCGATTCACATGAAGGCATTTACAGGACGATTGAGTTTGTAAAAGCGAATGTAGATGAGGATACATACCGAGATTACTTTGAGCCATATATTATTTCTGAGTTTTATAATTCTGTTCATATACAGATCCAGAACGGTGAAAGTATTAGGAAAAACTTTAGGAATAATCCAAAATTCAGAGAAGATATTTTAGAATGGCTCAAAAAGACAAAGAGTAAAACTCAGAAAGTTCAGTATTTTGCGATAAGATTCAAACTATATGAACTATACACGTTAATGTATAAGATATATGACAAGATTCGACCAAACTATTTGTCTGCGAGGTAAATTAAGTGGATAAGATTTCCGTTATAGTGCCCGTTTATAACGTTGAAAATTACATAGATAAATGCGTTGACAGCATAGTAAATCAGACTTATTCAAATCTTGAAATAATACTTGTTGACGATGGCTCAACTGATAATTCGGGCAAGAAGTGCGATGATTGGGCTAAGAAAGATAATCGTATCATAGTCATTCATAAAGAAAATGGTGGATTGTCCGATGCCAGAAACGCAGGGTTGAACATAGCAACAGGAGAGTGCATAGGATTTGTTGACAGTGATGACTGGATAGATGTAACCATGTATGAAAGTCTTTATAAAGAACTTTCGGATGGGAAAACAAACATAGCTTTATGCGAGTTCCTTGAAACAGAAACAGAAGATGTCAAAGAAGAGAAAACAGGCATAAAATACGAGTTTGCCGGCAGAGAACTTTTGCGGCATATGTTTGAAGGAAAGCTTAATCCATATGTAACTTACTCCGTTTGGAAGTGCCTATACAGAAAAGAAGCAATCGAGGAACTGACATTTCCTAAAGGGCGTGTGTATGAAGACGTTCTATTTACCACTAAGGCGTTTTGGGAGCAGGCTCGCATAGTTGTTTTAGCGGACAAACTGTATTATTATAGAGTGAGAAGAGAAAGCATTACAAAGCGCGGCTTTAACCGAAAACAGGTTGAAGACATATTAGCATATTGTGATGGGTTACTTGAGTTTTACAAAGAAAATGGTACAGAAGTTGAAAAGCAATATCTGAATGAAGCAATTTTATGGACAGTATTGTCTTTTAGATACGATGTATTAAATAGCAGTAAAGATGATAGCCTTGCAGCATTGCTTAAGGATTATTTGCGACGCAATAGCATAGGCTTTTTTTCTGTATTACGGAAAGATATCAAAAAAAGAATTAAGTATACTGTATGGAATGGTCCAAAGTTTGGGTGCAGAGTGATGCAGGCCGTGACCTCCATTGTGAAAGGCCAATAGATGGTAATAGTAAAATTCCAAGGCGGAATTGGAAATCAACTTTTTGAATATGCATTTTATAAGCAATTAAAGCACATGGGTAAGGAAGTTTACGCCGACCTTTCTGCATTTAGAACAGACTTTCAAATACGCGATTTTGAATTGGAAAAGCTAGGACTGACCGTTCAAGAAGCTTCTAAGAAAGAATTAAGAAAGTTAGGCCAATTACATGAAACACTTTATGATAAAGTGATGTTCAGACTTAAGGGGCGGAAAACAACAGTTTCTGACGAATTTGGACAGGTCTTTAATCCGATATTTTTTGAAAAAGATAATGTTTTACTCGATGGATATTGGCAGACCAAGAAATACTTTGAAGATGTGTTTGAAGATGTAGTTTCAGAGATAGATTTTGAAAGAAACCTCGATGCTGAAAATAAATGCATCTCAGAAGAAATGGGAAGGTGCGAATCGGTTTCTGTTCACATGAGGTTTGGAGACTATGTGGGTCACAAACTTTATAGTGGCATTTGCACTCAGGAATATTACAAGAAAGCGGTGGAGCATATAAAAGCTCATGTCGGTAGTCCGAAGTTTTTTGTAATAACGGATGATGAGGAAAGAGCTAAGGCAGTCCTTCAAGATGAAGAGTTTACTATCCTTAATAACAATAGAGGTAGTGATTCATATAAAGATATGTATCTTATAAGTTCATGTAAGCACCATATCATGGCTAACAGTTCGTTTAGCTGGTGGGGTGTAATGCTTGATAAAAAGAAAGCGGGAATAGTCGTTTCTCCGTCTGTTTGGCTCAATGGTGTTGATACAAAGGATATTTGGGAAAAAGAATGGGTGAGAGTTTAGAAAAGGAACCATTATTTAGCATAATACTTCCAATCTATAACGTGGAAGAGTATCTTGAAGAGTGCGTTAATAGCGTGCTTTCACAGGATTGTTCCGATTATGAAATTGTCCTGGTTGATGATGGCTCGTTAGACAAAAGTGGAGCTATATGTGACAGACTTCAAAAAGAGCATGATTGCATTAGGGCATATCACAAGGTAAATGGTGGCCTTTCATCGGCCAGAAACTATGGAACAGAGAGAGCACTGGGAAAGTACATTTATTATCTGGATAGTGATGATTTCATTGCTCAAGGAGCATTATCCACGTTTCGCGAATTAATTGAAAAGAAAAACTACCCTGAAGTTATTCTTGAAAATGGGCAGTATTACTACAATGGTGAGAAGCAGACAAAAGTTGTTAAGTTTACCGGCGGAGAGGATTTTGGATATCTAACCGGTGCCGAGGCGCTTCACAAGCTTATTAAAGGTCAACCTCTACATGCAGCATTTGGAAAATGCTTTAAGCGTTCGTTTTGGAATGAAAACGGGTTTAGATTTACTGAAGGACTTACGTCGGAAGACTTAGATATTATTTATAAAGTGATCTACAAAGCCGATAAAGTGGCGATGACGTCAGAACCATTTTACGTATATAGAGAGAATCGTGAAGGCTCTATAATGAACAAGTTTAAAGAAAAGAATATGAGAGACTTGTTTGCTATATTTGATGGTTGGGAAGAATTCTTTGAAAAGAACAATTGTGATGAACTGACCATTAATGGCATGAGAAGACTATTTGGAGATGTCTACTACGACTTCGTGATATGTAAGCTTGGCGTGGTTGAATCTGCCGATATGGAAAAGCTTTATGAAGATTCCAAGAAATATATTTCATATTTAGAATATACGAGGAGAAAATATATATTCTCTTTGTATAAAGCATTTGGATTAGAAAAAATAGTAAGAAGAGTTAGATGGATTGCGAGGTTTGATGCATTACTGTCGTACCTTTCTTGCTGATGTACAGATAGATGGAAAGTGGAAGCGCTCTAAGAAAGTCATATGGAGAGGAAAGCTTAAATGGTATTTAGTTCTGTAGTTTTTCTGTTATTATTCTTGCCCATTGTTTTTATGGGCAATATTATTATAAAAAAAGAATATTCGAATTTGTGGTTAATGCTTGCAAGCCTCACATTTTATGCGTGGGGTGAACCTTATTTGGTCTTCTTAATGATTATATCTATCATTGTGAATTATCTAGTTGGCATTGCGTTAGCCAAAACAACCGACAGGGCGGCTACTCGCAAAGTATTGCTTGCAGCAGGAATACTCCTAGATTTAGGAATACTTGGATATTATAAGTATGCAGATTTTTTTATAGAAATCATCAACAATTTCGCTGGAAGAGAAATGATACCGTTGCTTGATATAGCCTTACCAATTGGCATTTCTTTTTTTACATTTCAAGAAATATCATATATTGTTGATGTTTACAGAGGCGATGTTCAGGCCTCTACTAGTTTGGCGAATGTTGCGTTATACATCTCTTTTTTTCCTCAATTAATAGCCGGACCGATTGTAAAATATAGAGACATAGATCGGCAGATTAAGGACCGGTCAGGTTGTTGGACGGATGTTTCTGATGGTTTTAAGCGTTTTATGTATGGGCTTGGCAAGAAAGTGATTATAGCGAACAACCTTGGAATTTGTGTCGACAGAATATTCTCATTTGAAGTTGACACAATAGATTTTAGAACTGCTTGGATTGGAGCATTGGCGTATACATTTCAAATCTATTATGATTTTTCAGGGTATTCGGACATGGCAATTGGATTAGGGAGAATGTTCGGGTTTAAACTACCTGAGAATTTTAATTATCCATACTTGTCTAAATCCGTATCTGAATTCTGGAGAAGATGGCATATCTCATTAGGACAATGGTTTAAGGAGTATGTGTATATTCCACTTGGTGGTAATCGGAAGGGGAAAACTAGGACGTATATAAACCTAATGATAGTTTTTTTCTTGACAGGGCTTTGGCATGGTGCTGACTTATCATTTATTGTGTGGGGATTGTATCATGTATTCTTTTTGATTATTGAAAGAGCAGGCTTAAAGAAAGTGCTTGATAAAACAAAGTTCTTTTCTTTGATTTACACCTTCATCTTTGTAATGATAGGGTGGGTATTGTTTAGAGCGGATAACCTTGTGATAGGTATAAGGTACATTTCGCATATGATTCTTCCGTTTAGACATATAGATACAAGCAGTATCAGTATATGGGAATACCTGGATAAAAAGTGTATTTTTGCATTTATGTGTGCCATTGTTGGAGCGGGATACGCTAAAAAAGTATGCCCCGAAAGACTAAGACGTGCGTGGGATGGTTCAGTCATAGAGGCGGCATTTTGTATTATCGTATTTATTTTATGTGTTGCTGCTATTGCTAGCGACACGTATAATCCGTTCATCTATTTTCAGTTCTAGGAGAGGATAATGAAAGAGAAGAAGTTTGGAAGGGTTTTGATTCTAAGCTCTTTTACAATACTCATATTGCTTTCAAGAGTTATATGGTTATTTGTAGAGAAATATTTTGATGAAACAAACTACGAGAATAGGGTGCTAGCTGAAAAACCCTGTTTTACGGCAGAGGGTTATAGCGAATACTTCGATGCATATACTGCCTATTTCAATGATAATTTGCAATTTAGAAATTGCTTAATACAATTAAATTCTTATATAGACTCTGTTTTCTTTGGAAAGGCTTCTGTTTCTAACGTTATTTTAGGAGAGGACAATTGGCTGTTTTATTGGGGAGAAAGTGATGGAAATCCTAAAGGGTGTTATCAAGGTACAAATATTCTTACAGAAGATGAATTAGAGGAATTAGCTAATAATCTCAAAAAACAGAGAGATTATTTGGAGGAGAATGGGAAAGAGTTCGTTATTTTTATAGCCCCTAACAAAGAAAGGATATACTGGGAATACTTGCCTAAAAAATGTGGAATTCCGGCAGATAACTATATGGCTTTGCAAATATATGATTATCTGAAGAAAAAAACAGATTTGAGAGTGGTTTATCCGTATGACCAACTGATAGAAGCAAAAGAGAGCCTAGATGAGCAAATATACTACAAAACCGATACACACTGGAATTATATCGGAGGGTATGTTGGTGCTACAGCACTTTTAGAGGAACTCGGAATTGAAATGCCAAGATTATATGACAAAAATATGACTATAAGTGAGTGTGGCACAACGTCAGGAGACTTGGCGGGGATGCTTAATTTAAAAAATCAATTGTCATTTATAGATGTAGAATATATGGTAGAGGGATATGAACTCCATAATCGCAAAGAAATAGAGTGGAATTTTGATGGAATGATACATTATAGGGCAACTGATGCGGATCCAAGAAAGCTTTATGTTATACGAGATTCTTTTTCGTCGCACATGGCATTATATCTAGGGAGTCAGTTTAATGAGAGTTATCTAAGGAATCGGGGAACATATACTCTTGAAGATTTAGAGAAGTGTAATCCAGACATTGTTGTACTTGAGATTGTTGAGCGATATGCAGATAGTCTTGCATCTTTTACAGTTCAATGAAGATAATGCGATAGAGTTTACACATATCTATAAGGAAATATAAAAATGTTGATGGAAGATAAAACAGTAGCTATATGCATACCGGCATATGAACATAGGGAGCTATTAGAAAGAGCAATGGCTTCTATTTTTGCACAAACATTTGACGATTATGTGGTTGTAATTACGGATGATTCTAAAAGTGATGAGATTGGTTCATATGTAAAAGCGTTAAACAATAAAAGAATAATCTATAAGAAAAATAGCATGAGTAAAGGCACATCGGAAAATATTAATGAGGCACTAAAAATTGCGCTTTCTCTTAATGTTAAATATATTAAAATATTATTTCAAGATGATTGGTTTTCGGAAAAAGAATCGTTGAAGAAAATGGTCTCTTATCTGGATGAAACAGGAGCAGATGTGGTGTTTGTTGGGAATTATGAGTGCTATCCATCTGCGAAAGATATTCATGTTTGTGGGAAAGAAGATATATGTAAGCTCCAGGAAGACATATCTAATCTCTATAGAGGTAATATTTTAGGAGCGCCTAGTAATATTATTTATAAGGCAAAGGAATTCTATTTCGATTCCAGGTTTACTTGGCTACTGGATGTAGATTTTTATTTTAACATTCTAAATAATAATAGTTTTGAATATATTTATGAACCTCTTATGTCTATTGGCCATGATGGAGATCAGCTGACTGATTATTATAAGGCACATCCTCGTGAACGGATAATGGAAGCAAGAAGACAGTATAGGAAATATAAGTATATCCATAACCAAGAAAATCTTTTTTACATTAATAATATGGAAAAGCAGTACATAAGAAAAAGGGTGCGCGGTATATTGAGAAAGAAGCAGGAAGAGTCATAAGCAAGGAAAAAGAGATTGCTTATAGAGAGGAGTCTATATGCTGTTACTTAGGAAAGCTAAAAAGATTGTGAAAAGAATAGTATACTTCGTAGCTCCTAATTTGATTGGCCCTGAATGCTATAGGATACAAAGGCTGAAAGAACTTATGACTGGTAAAGATGGCCAAATTGCAGTTTTTACTCACCGTATGGGAGGTGGGTCAGAGAAATACATTCAAGATAGAATCGCGTGTGGAGACTTTCAATCCGACGAATTGATTTTTGTTTATTCAATGACAAATGATGATGGGTATTATGTAGAGAAAAAAATAGAGGACAAAACGTATAGATTCTATTCTCCAACAGCTGATATGTTAATGAAGGAGCTCGGGAAGTGTATAGTTAACGAGATACTAGTTAACAATTTATTTGAATTTAGAGACATAGGATTAATTACCGGAAAAATATTAGAGTTTAAAAAGAAGCATTCAACTTTTGTTAAGATGCTTATTCATGACTATTATTGCATATGCGATAATGTTCATTTGTATAGTAGTACTAATGGCTATTATTGTGGAATGAAGAATTGTGAAGAGTGCAAGGATAGGAAAGGCAATATTTCTGCGTGGAGGAGTATGTGGAAAGCATTTCTCTCGAATTGTGATGAGGTAATTGCTTTTTCATATGACTCGAAGATTAGACTTCTAAAGATTTATGATGATTTGCCAATCGATGTTGTGCCACATGTGTCTTCTGAATTAAGGAAAGCTAATGTAAACTACCATGGGGATAGGATAAATGTCGCAATTCTAGGAGATTTGTCAGAAGTTAAGGGTGAAAGAGTAGTTGCTGAAATTGCTTCGAAGATTAGAGAGCTGAACCTTAATATCAAATTGCTACAGATAGGAAGAAATATAAATGGCACAATAGAGGGTGATGATATATACGAAGTATATGGGAAATATGATAGATCCCATCTGCCAGAAATAGTAGAGGAATATAACATTGAAATTATTCTAATATTATCAGTTATACCGGAAACTTTTTCATACACGACGCAGGAAGCTATAATGCTAGGGCTACCTGTTATTTGCTTTAATTTAGGGGCGCAAGCTGAGCAAATACAGAAATATGAAAAAGGGATATTAGTAGATAAGATTGATGCTGTGAATGTTATAGAAAGCATATTGGCGTTTAGGGGAAAAGGAGGTGCTTGAACCTGTTATCGATAATTGTTCCTATATACAATGTTGAAAAAGAAGTATCGAAATGCATAAAATCGATTATTATGCAAACCTACACTGATATTGAAGTGTTGCTTATAGATGATGGCTCTACAGACAGTAGTGGATCTATCTGTGATTCATTTGCGGAACAAGATGCTCGGATTAAGGTGTTTCATAAAGATAATGGGGGCCTTTCTGATGCAAGGAATTTCGGATTAGATAAGGCAACGGGTGATTATGTTGCGTTTGTCGATGGTGATGACTACATTCACCATCAGATGTTTCAAATAATGATTCGATTATTGGAAGAGACAGGTTGTAATATGTCTGTTTGCAAATTTGAACGAATCGATGAGAAAGATAGTGTCGAAGAGATAGATTATGACGTGGATTATTTGGACTATTACACGCTAGAAAATAAAGATGCGATGCAAGACTTGACCCTAGTAGAGGTTATTGCGTGTAATAAAGTATACAAGAGGGATATTTTTGAAAATATTAGATATCCTAAAGGTAGATTTCATGAAGATGAATACGTTATTTACAGTTTACTTTTGCAGTGTGAAAAACTAGTCGTCGTAGATTTGAAACTGTATTTCTATATAATGAGATCCGATTCTATTACGCATAGAATGAGTGAAAAAAGAATGCGTGATGCTATGGATGGAATATTCGAGGGGCTTAAAATATGTAACGGCATCGTGAATGAATCAATCATAGATTCTATTGTGACAAGGTATTGTAGTTATTGTATAGATTGTTATGAGAAGATAAGGAATGGGATATATAACGAAGTTGGAGTACAGAGTGTACGTGAACTACAAGCAGGAGTAAGGGAAATATCAAAAATAAAGAAAGACATTAAAATTGAGTATAAGTTATTTGCGACAAATTTGGGTGGCTATAATTTGTTGGTTCCTTTAATAGATGGTTGTAGGCGCATAAAAAGAAAACTGAGCAGATTTATCAATAGATGATGTAGCATTGACGCATTTGATAAATTGCAGGAATAATGATAGCATAAAATAATGAGTTTATATCTAAATAAAGATTATTCTAGTGCGTATATTTATTACATTTTTTAGCAAACAATAAAGATTTTCGAAGTTTAATTATGGAAAAAAGAAAAGTATCAATAGTCTTGCCAGTGCATAATGGTGCAGATTATGTGGCAGAGTCAATAAATAGTATAATAGCCCAAACATATGAAAACTGGGAGCTTATTGTCGTTAATGATTATTCCACAGACGACACATTGGAGATTTGTCTGGACATAGCAAGTAAAGACTCTAGGATTAGAGTGATTTCAAATGAGAGAAATCTAAAACTCCCCAGTACATTGAATGTTGGATTTAGAGAAGCTACTGGTGATTATTACACATGGACATCCGATGACAACTTGTATAAACCAAATGCTATAGCAACACTTGTGGAAACGCTTGAGAATAATCCAAATGTGGTGATGGTATATTCAGATTATACCAACATAGATGTGGCTGGGAATACGATTGGGGAGTGTAAACTTCAAGAACCGGAATATATTGTTACAGGAAACGTTTGTGGAGCCTGTTTCCTGTATACAGCGGAAGTGGCAGAAAGGATTGGGGAGTATGACACCAATCTCTTCCTGGCGGAAGATTATGACTATTGGATGCGTATTTATAAGTATGGAAGAATGTTGCATATTACTGATAATCTATATCTATACAGAATACATGCGGGATCCCTTACCGAGACAAAAAAAGCATTAATAAAAGAACAGACTTATAAAACTATCGAGAAAAATTTTCTTCCGCTATATGCAGATGCAAAAGAGCACGGCCTTAACTATGAATTTTTCGATCATATTCTAGTTAGAGCTGAGGCGCATAAAGATGAAACAGCAAAAATGCTCTTCATTGTAGATGGAGGATATAAGAGCCTCGTTAACAGAAGAGTTTTTAAAGAAAAAACAAAAGAAAGAATCAGAAGTACGTATTTATTCAAAATTCTTCGAAGATTGAAAGGAATAATTTGTTAATACATGGAGCAGTACACGACACATATTAAAGCTAAAACTGGCTGGTTTGATATTAATCTGAGAGAGTTAGTTCGGTATAAGGATCTCATTTGGCTTTTTTTTAAAAGAAATTATACAACCACATATAAGCAGACAATACTAGGTCCGTTATGGTTGATTTTTAGGCCATTGATTTCTGTTTTATTATATGCATTTATATTTGGCAATTTGGCAGGATTATCTACGAGAGGTGTTCCACAGTTTTTATTCTATCTTTGTAGCAATGCACTGTGGACATTTTTTGCTGCCAGCTTCACTAATACATCAAACACATTCATTGCGAATGCTGGAATAATGGGGAAAGTTTACTTCCCGAGACTCGTGATGCCGATTTCATCTGTGCTAACGGGTACACTTGACTTGGGAATTCAACTAGTGATGCTTATTATAGCAATTCTATTTTACAGTATTAATGGATATAACTTTGGATATGGTTGGTCATTATTGTTAGTTCCAATTCTTATATTTCAGGCAGGATTGCTTGGTCTAGGATGTGGAATCATTATAGCGGCCATGACTACAAAGTACAGAGACTTAGTTTTTCTTGTAGGATTCGGAATACAGTTATGGATGTATGCCACTCCTGTCGTTTATACAACTGAGATTATTCCACAAAAGTATTTGTCTGTATATATGCTTAATGCAATGTCACCGATAATTGAATGCTTTAGGAGTGTGATTTTAGGTATTCCGACTGATGCATGGCGTTACTGGGGGATAAGCTGGATAATTACTTTGATAGTATTGGTAATAGGGGTGATTCTGTTCAGTAAAATTGAAAAAACATTTATGGATACGGTATAAGAAATGTCAGACTTAGCTATTAAAATAGATAATTTAAGAAAACAGTATAAACTTGGAGCAATTGGTGGACAAACTCTTAATGCAGAAATTCAGTCGTGGTGGGCAAGAAAAAGAGGGAAAGAGGATCCCAACATGCTAATTGGCCAAACTGTAGAAAATTATGGGGAGGCATTTTGGGCGCTCGACGGGATTAATCTCGAAATCAAAAAAGGTGAGGCTGTTGGTATTATCGGAGGGAATGGTGCTGGTAAATCCACACTTCTTAAGATACTTTCGAGGGTAACGGCGCCTACAGAAGGTGACATATGGATTGATGGAAGAATTGCTTCTATGTTGGAAGTAGGGACTGGCTTTCATGGTGAACTTACTGGAAGAGAAAATATATACATGAACGGTGCAATTCTAGGTATGACACGAAAAGAAGTTGACGAAAAGATTGAGTCTATTATTGACTTCTCTGAGTGCAGACAGTTCATTGATACTCCGGTGAAAAGGTATTCTTCCGGGATGTACGTAAAACTTGCATTTGCGGTGGCATCTCATTTAGATGCAGAAATCATGATTATGGATGAGGTTCTTGCTGTTGGAGATATGGCATTTCAGAAGAAATGCCTTTCTAAAATGGGTGATGAGGCACATGGCGGAAAGACTGTTCTTTATGTAAGCCATAATATGGCTACTATTAGAAATTTGTGCACGAGGTGTATTGTCCTTGATAAAGGTAAGATGATATATGACGGCGATGTTGAACAAGCCATAGCTGTATATATGAAAAATTCAGAAGGGGATATGAAGGTAAAGCATGTTTTTGATGAAAAGCAGAGAACTTCATTAGATTTAGGGCATAAAATATTAATAAAAGAGCTTGAATTTGAAGATAAAGAATATCCGACATTTAATACGCAGGAAAGTATGAGAATAAACATTAGGTGGGAAGCCAAAGAGGAAGTTAAGGATATCAGAGGCCGGCTGGAAATTTTTTATGCAGATGGTACTATTGCAGGGATGGCCGAATCAAAAACTATAATGGATGTCAATGCAAAATCTAAAGGAGAGACTAAATTAGCTTTCAACCTTAAAAATCTGGCAACTGGGACGTATTATTTCCGTTTTACATTTTTTACGTTGAATTCTATGGGAATTCATACTGGGATTGAAGAGACAGCGGAAAAGATTTTTTTTAAGGTGATTGATACAGTATCCAATAGAACCGGGTGGCTTAGACAATATTGGGGAAGCGTAAGATTTGATGATTTGCAACTTATAAAATGACGGGGGAGACCGATGAACAAAGTTTTTGAAAGTATAATAAATAAAATATTGATTCATAGGTGTTTATTACATTTTCAACCTAGAAATAAATATAAGTATAGTGCAGAGTATGAAATAGCGTTGAAAAATATAGAGAGATCAACGAATATGGTAGATTTAGGTTGTGGAAATACACCCCATCCTAAATCTAAGGTTGCTGTTGATAAATATATTGAGCCTATCCATCGACAGTATGGTTCAAATAAGAGGATAGATGTATCTTCAATTGAAAAATGTGGAATCAAATTTGTACAGGCAGATTTTGAAAAACTACCATTTGAGGATAAAGAGTTTGATTTTGCATATTCGCATCATGTTGTGGAGCATTTAGATAATCCGATAAAAGGAATGCGAGAAATGATGCGTGTTGCGCGTGGGGGGGTGATAATGTGCCCCGGACCAATGCAAGAGTATGTGTTTGGTAGAAAATACCATAAATGGATTGTTACAAGCAGAAAGAATACCATTATCTTTATTGAAAAGGATTGGGATGGGGTGATTTTTGGAGAAGGTCCATACGTTGAAAATGGTAAAACTAAAATGCCAAAGGATTGCAACCCGTTTGATATTTTATTGAATGATGGTAATTGGTATCACGGGTTGAATAGATACAGAAGATTAACGGAATTACTTCGTAGAGAATGGTACGGTCATAAACCGAGTATGGAAGTGGTTTTTAACTGGACCGATTCTTTTGATTACATAGTGATTTATAAAGACGGAAATATTGAGAGGTCAAATAACAAATGAAAAAGCTGGTAGTGTTTCCTAGTGATCCAATCGAGGCCTATATTGAAGTGGGACTTACATACGATTATTTAGAAGACTATTATAATCCAGGAGGATATTTTGATGAGGTATATAGTCTGACGGTGTGGGGTGACAGAGAAGAGTATAGACGTGGGAAAATGACATACATCAAGTGCGCTGCAAAAGAGATGCACAGAAAGATTTTGGAAATCAAGCCCGATGTTATAAGAGCTTACGGAGGATATGTAGCATCCGACTTAGCGCAAGTTGCCAAAGAAGAAGGAATACCGATTGTCGTTTCTGTTCATGATACTAATCCTGATTTAATTCATGATTCTTTGAAATATGCTGATTATATTGTGTGTATGGCTAAAGCAGTAAAACAAGCAGTCTTAAATAAAATATCTTTTGACGATAAAAAAATATGGGTTATGCCAAATAGAATAGATGAGAATCTTATGAAAAAAACGATCGATAAGGGATTTTTTTCTGAATTAGAGAAGAGGTTTCCTGGCAAAAAACATATCTTGCACGTGGGTAGAAAGTCTGAACAAAAGAATCTTGATACAGTTATTAAGTCCATGAAATACTTAGATGAAGATACAGTAGCCATATTTATAGGAAGAGGCGATGTGTCACCTTACGAGAAATTAGCTAAAGATATTGGCGTGTTAGACAGGTGCTTTTTTGTTGAATCAGTAAAGAACAATGAATTACCATATTGGTATTCCTGGTGTGATTGCTTTTGTACACCTTCTAGATGGGAAGGCTTTGGCTTTGTTTTTATAGAGGCGGCGGCTTGCGAAGCTCCAATAATAACATCAAATATCGGACCGATGAACGAATATCTAACCGATAAGCAAAATGCAGTCTTGGTTGATGATTATGAAAACCCGCAAGAAATTGCATATGCCATAAAGAAAGTGCTAAGCGGTGGTGCTGACATAGAAAGAATGTGCAATGAAGCTCGAAAAGTGGGACTTAACTTCGCTAAAAGTAAAGTAGATAAGCAAGAAATATCAATTTATGAAGAAGTAATGTCACATCCTATTAGATCAAAAAGAGCTCCATGGATAAAAAGAAAAATATGGGAAATAAAGAGTCGATGATGTATAATCTCGTTTCTGAGAGTTCAAGACATACGAAAGGTGAAGAAAAAATGTAAAAGTTGTATTGCTTTTGTCTATATTACATTGGTGTATTAGCTTATATTCAGACAGACTATTTTTTGAATACTCGAATGGTTTGAGTTTTTGGTGTAGATATATAGTAATTAAACTTGGCTTTGGAATAACACTATTTGCGCTTTATTGGTTGGAAATTACAATTATTAGGAGGTTCAGGAAAGAGCAGTTTATTCTTTTTGCTGTGTTTTTTTAATTAATGTAGGAGTACTGATATGCGTTTGGCCAGGGGTATGGGTAGATATGAGTATTCTGGAACCGGCAAAGAGTTTTCAACTTCAAACATGGCATCATGTTATTTCGTCATTTGTAGACATTTATTTTTTGATGCTATGCGTAACTTGAAGTATTGTGGTATAAATTGTGCTAAATAATATTTTTAGATATATTTCATTATAGGAGAAATCTAGAAGGAGGTAATGATATATATGAGCGACTATTCAAAACCATTAGATAAAGAGGGGTGGTCTGCGCATTATAATATTGAGTCACTTAACGGCGTAGTTAATAGTATAAAAAGTGAAGAGGTTTCGGTATGGTCCAAGGAATTAATTAATATTTGTTCAAAGGGGGCGTCATGCCTTGAGATAGGGTGTGGAACCGGTATTAGTTCGCTATGGCTTGCTAAGAATGGGTTTAATGTTACAGCTTTAGATTACACAGAATCATCTGTTGCACTCGTAAAAGCAGCAGCCGAGAAACTTGGATATAACAATATTAGTGTTATTCAAGCGGATGCCACAAGGGAATTACCATTTGGAGAAAAGCAATTTGATTACGCTTTTCAAGCTGGCTTACTAGAGCATTTTGAAACAGACGAGCAAATAAGGCTCCTTTCAATGTGGAAGAAAAACTGTAGAAAAATGATTTCAATGATTCCAAATGCTTCATCCATTCCTTATAGAGTTGGTAAGCAAATAATGGAGGAAGAAGGAACTTGGGAATATGGTTTAGAGATTCCTAAACATAGTTTTTCGGAAGAATTTACAAGAGCAGGTATTACCGTTGAAAAGGAATATACAATTGGAACTGAATGGGCTATGAGATTTCTTCCGAAGAAGCATTATGTTCGCAAGTTTTTTAGTAAATTGGAAAAGCAGGGATATAACCTAGATGGGTTCATGCAAGGATATCTTCTTGTTACAATAGGGAACTGTTAGAGGGCAATTCGGCATAAGCCGAATGTTTTCTTACTAATAACACTGTTTTGGAGAAAAAATGAGTTATATACGACGATTTAAGAAATCATTGAGCTGGATAAGGAATTATACTATAGATGGTAATGGAATTGCAGTAACCTCTAAAGAGGCATATATCTACCCTGAAGTAACAGGGTATTATATTCCGTCGCTTTTACAGTGGGGAGAGCGTTCTCTTGCTATGGGCTATGCAAATTATTTATGTTCTATTCAGAAAGAAGATGGTTCATGGTATGATCCAACAGATTCGCAACCATATGTTTTTGATTCTGCGCAGATTCTAAAAGGTCTTATCGAAATCAGAAATATAATGCCAGAAGTGGATGAGCATATTATTAAGGGGTGCGATTGGATTCTTTCCAATATGCAACCTGATGGTAGGCTTACAACGCCTGACAAAGGGGCATGGGGAAGTGATGAGGACTTTTGCTCAGAGTTAGTGCATATATATTGCTTATCACCGATTCGGAAAGCTGGGTATATTTTTAATAAGCCTGAGTACTTAGAAAAAGTTAATAGAATTCTTGCTTACTACAAGGATAATATGCTTGATAGAATCAAGAATTTTAGCTTGTTATCACATTTTTATGCCTATGTGATGGAAGGTTTATATGATCTTGGTGAAGTTAGTTTATGCCGAGAATCTATGGAGAGATTAGAGAAGTATCGTACATCAAAAGGAGCAATTCCAGGACTAAAAGATGTACCATGGATTTGTTCTACAGGATGTTTCCAATTGGCAATAGTATGGTATAAACTTGGTGAATTGGAAAAAGGTAATTCACTATTTTATTATGCTCTCAATTTGCAGAATGAATCAGGCGGATGGTATGGAAGTTATCCTGCTCTTGGATTTTTGGCTAAATTTTATCGAGGAAGAAAGAAGCCATTTTACTTTCCCGATGCAGAAATCAGTTGGGCTGTTAAGTATTTTTTGGATGCATTAGCTTTAAAAGAAAAACTGGAATTTGAAAAACAAGCCCATACGTTTCAGGATACTATAGGTGAAAAAGACGGAAGATATTTATTGGTAAAAAAAGTAATTGCAGATGTCGGAACTACTGCAGGAGTTGGGCTCAAGGTATGTGATGTCGGATGCGGAAAAGGTCGATACCTTAAGCGACTTGTGTTGGATTTGCCTAATAATGACTACTATGCATCGGATATATCAGAACGAGTTATGGGTGGAATTGATGTCGTTAAGGAAAAGCGACTAGGAAGCATGACAAACATTTCATATGAAGATGATTCTTTCAATGTAGTGTATGCATGCGAAAGATTTGAGCATGCTATCAATTTAAAGGCAGCATTCAAGGAACTTTATAGGATAACTAAACCTGGCGGAAAGATGATAATTATAGATAAGCCACTAGAGAAACTTGGACAGCTTGAAATCTACGAGTGGGAGCAGTGGATTGCTGATGATGATATGAGGGCATTCACAGCTGAGTGTGGTGGAGAAATAGAAATTTTAGAATCTGTTCCTTATGAGAATAAGGATGATGGTTTGTTTAGAGCGTGGATAATAACCAAAGGATAATTGTATAGAGAGAATGAAAGTATTTGTGGTTTTCGGAACAAGACCGGAGGCAATAAAGATGTGCCCTCTGATTTTGAAGCTAAAAGAAAAAAAGAAAATAGATTGTGTGGTATGCCTTACAGGGCAACATAAAGAAATGCTTAAACAGGTCATGGATGCTTTTGGTATACATGAGGACTATAATCTGAAAATAATGAAGGAGAGGCAGACTCTTACAACTATAACAACATCAATACTTGAGAAGATAGAACCTGTGCTCCAGAAAGAAAAACCAGATGTTGTTTTAGTTCATGGAGATACTACAACTTCATATGCGGCTGCGCTTGCGGCATTCTATCAACAGATTCCGGTAGGGCATGTTGAGGCTGGACTTCGTACAGGCAATATATATTCTCCGTTTCCGGAAGAGATGAACCGACTTTTGACAGATAGAATTAGTACGATTTTTTTCGCTCCAACAGAAAACAATAGAAAGAATTTAGCGTCAGAAGGAATTAATAATAATGTGTTTGTTACTGGAAATACGGTTATAGATGCGTTTCAATATACTGTTAAGGATAATTATCGCTTTTCAGAGGAAACACTGAATAATTTGGATTATGACGCAAATAGAGTAATTACAATCACTGCACATAGAAGAGAAAATCTTGGAAAGCCACTTCTTAATATTTGCAATGCCGTCAAGAAAATAGCGGCAGAATATCAGGATGTAAATTTTGTATATCCTGTTCATTTAAATCCTGCAGTAAGAGATGTCGTGTTTGATGTGCTTGGAGAAGTATCAAACGTTAACCTCATAGATCCGGTTGATGTATTAGATATGCATAATCTGCTTGCACGTAGTTTTATGATAATGACTGATTCAGGCGGTCTTCAAGAGGAAGCGCCGCATTTCGGCAAGCCGGTGCTTGTGCTAAGAACAGAAACAGAGCGCCCGGAAGCTGTTGAAGCAGGAACTGTTAAAGTAGTAGGCGTAAATGAATTTGATATATATAGAGAGGCAAAGAGGCTTTTGGATAATTCAAAGGTCTACGAGAAAATGGCACATGCTGTCAATCCATATGGAGATGGGCGTGCGAGTGAAAAAATAGTTGAGGCACTTGGTGAATTAATAGAGTAATAAGCGTTTTTTAATTTCAAAAGCATAAATAAAGAGATTATCTATAAGGGTAGATTTATTATGAAAATTGCAGTCGCAGGAACCGGTTATGTTGGGCTTTCGTTGGCAGTTTTATTGGCACAGTACAATGAAGTAACAGCAGTAGACATAATAGAAGAGAAAGTACAAAAATTGAATAATTGGATTAGCCCTATCCGTGATGATTATATCGAGAAATTCCTTGATGAACACGCGGATAGAAACTTAAATCTTCATGCGACCACCGATGGGGCAAGGGCATACGCAGATGCAGATTATGTAATCATCGCGGCACCGACAAACTATGATTCACAAAAGAATTTTTTTGATTGTAGCGCTGTAGAATCTGTGATTGAGCTTGTTTTGAAGTCATCTCCTGCGGCTACAATAGTTATAAAATCTACGGTTCCTGTCGGATATACAAAACGTGTAAGTGAGCAGTTCAAGACTAACAGGATACTATTCTCTCCAGAGTTTCTTCGGGAGTCTAGGTCTCTTTATGATAATCTGTATCCTTCTCGTATCATTGTGGGACACAACGGAGAAGAGGAAAAGGCAAAAATATTTGCCGACCTTCTAACGGAAGCCGCAGAAAAGCAAGATATTGACGTCCTCTTTATGGGAACGACTGAGGCTGAAGCTGTGAAGCTCTTTGCTAACACATACTTAGCGCTTCGTGTTGCTTACTTCAACGAGCTTGACACCTATGCCGAGCTGAAAGGGTTGAATACAAAGGATATAATCGATGGTGTTTGTCTTGATCCAAGAATAGGGAACCATTACAATAATCCGTCATTCGGCTATGGTGGATATTGTCTACCTAAGGACACAAAACAGCTTTTGGCAAATTATGAAAATATACCGCAGAATATGATGACAGCGATAGTAGAGAGTAATAGAACCAGAAAAGACTTTATTGCGGATAGAGTGCTTGAGAAGGCTGGCTATTATACTGGTTCTTCGCTGTGGGATATAGAAAAAGAAAAGGCTGTTACTATCGGGGTATATAGACTTACAATGAAAACAAATTCTGATAACTTTCGACAGTCGAGCATTCAGGGTATTATGAAACGACTGAAAGCAAAGGGCGCGACTGTTATCATATATGAGCCTACATTAGCGGATGGAACTACGTTCTTTGGCTCATTGGTAGTGAATGATTTGGAGGAGTTTAAAGTAAAATCAGATTATATTGTTGCTAACCGATATGAGTCTGTACTTGATGATGTGGTAGACAGGGTTTACACAAGGGACTTGTTTAGAAGGGATTGATAAGAATTTTTGTAAGTCAATTGCAGGTAGGCTCTGTATAGCTGAAGTATCAAAGGAGTAGAATTATTCCATAAAAAACGAGATTACGATCGTATCAATTTACAATAGAGGAGAAGATGTGAAAAAATTACGGGATAGGTGTGATTATTTAAGCGTTGTTCTGACAATTGTGGCTTTCACGAGTTCTTTTTTTACTGATTCGAGGATTTTTTCTGAACTACAAGTTGAAAACTTGGGGTACTACGTTTTTGATAAATGTATATATTTTGCTTTACTGCTATGCTTTTGGAAATGGATTCTAAAGGCAATCATAGGAGGAATTAAACAAAATTCATTTGAGTGGCGCCTACTAACTGTGTCTTTGATATACATGGTAGTTTTCCTGATATGCATATACTTTATATATCCTGCTGTCGAATTTGGTGGCGATATGCCATACTTTATTGGCCCGGCCAAAGAATACAGGATAAATGGTGGTTTACATTGGCTTTCTACGTTGTTTTATGTAATTGGGTACATGGCTTTCCCTATTTCAGGTGGGCCTACAATTCTTATGGCGGTTGCATCTTCAATTAGTTATGGGTATGTAGCGGTAAAAGCGAAAGAATTAGGTGTAAGGAATATATGGATTGCTTTATTATTCATTCCTCCGTTCATTATTTTTGGAATCTACCCTACTAGAATGACTATGATGACTTTGGCCTTCATGGTTTATTATACGTGGTTGCATGATAATTATAATACAAGAGCAGAATTATCAAAGACAAAGATATTCTTCTTTTTGATTATGACAGGTATGCTTTCTGTATGGAGAATGGAAGGAAAGTATTTGCTAATATTTGCTCCACTTTTTATTCTTCTTGCATTTAATATTAAGTTAAACTTGAAGAACTTTTTTCGCTTTTTCTGCTTGGTATTGGCTGCATATTTAGTTTTTAGCGTACCGGATTATTTCAGAGAGAAAATTACCATAGAAAAAAGGTTGGTGCCGATAGTAGGCTACATGCTTCCATTAATGGAGATGGAAGGAGTAGATTACCGCAATAGTAGTCAATATGATGTCCTAAATCAGTATATAGATATGGAAAATTTGTCTCAATATGAGGATGAATTAGGATTGAAGTTATATATGTCAGATTACTTAACTGCTTTAGATGGTGTGTATAGAAATGATTCTGCTACGGTTTCTACTAAAGAGTATGTTTGGGCAGCTATAAGAGCATGCTTGGAAAATCCAATAGCCTATCTGAAGGTGAGAATCAAGTCATTTGTCATAACAGCAAATGGTTCGGTATTTCCTTTTGCTGGATTGCCTTATAACGAAGATGGAACCGCGAATCCAACTCGCAAGTGGTGCTTGTTTGTGCTAGATGGGACTAGAGGATTAGGGGTAGATATTATTCATGATAATCTATGGAAATCTGTCATGAAATATTTTATGTATTTCTTAAAAAATATCATATGGCAATTATGGATTACATTTATAGCAATGATAGTTATTATGGTGAAGACTATAAGAAAAAAGGATATCCTTTCTGCAGTATATGGCTTAGGAATGTGGATTTTTGCAAGCATTGTTTTCTTATTCGCTCCCGGTTGTATTTTCAAATACTATTGGCCGGTATATACTTTTTGCATTATGTACTTTATGTTCAATAGAGGAATGCTTGGTGGAAAAGAAAGTACAATTGAGAAATCTTGATGGATGTAAAAAGATTAGGCTGTTTTATATACTTTTTTTACTTTTCAACTGTGCTGGTTTGGGCAGTAGAAATGGTTAGGTTTATATAGTTTGCTATTGGTATTCTTTACTCGGAGAGTATGCGTGAATAAGGCAAATTATACGCATGATATGATTCTAAAGAGCAAGGAATTTAATGTATCCATAATTAGTGAAAAAGCGGATTTCTCTTTGTTTAAGAGATTCGGATTCGTATCGGGCCGAGATACGGATAAGTTTGCAAGCTTCGACGCTTTTATAAAGCGCGGTGCTAATGGAATATATTATGTTACGGAAGGTACAAACACATATATAGCTGTCAAAGTTGAAAAGACTGAAGACTTGGGCGCTCATACAATGTTTATAGGCGCAATAACAGATATGGATATGCTTTCAGAAGATGCGTCGGCAACATATGCTTATTACTTTGAAAACATAAAGACTAAGCCTGAAACAGTTGGCACAACACCTAAGGGTGAAACGATATGGAGATGTAAGATTTGCGGATATGAATATGTGGGGGAGGAATTACCTGATGATTTCATTTGCCCGATTTGTAAACACCCTGCAAGCGATTTTGAAAAAGTAGTAAGATAACTATGGACGAGGGTTTAGTATGCATAGACTCTATGAAAACAAGGATATCGTAGTATTCTGGGATTCCGATAAATGCATCCATTCTTTTATTTGCTGGAAAACGTGCCCTGACGCATTTGATCCAAAGAGAAAGCCGTGGGTTAAGCTTGATGTAGCGAAGAATGCAGATGTATGGCAAACGATAGAAAAGTGCCCATCTGGTGCATTAAGTGTTGTTTACAAGCACGAAATTGAGGTGCTGTTTGAAAAGGATAGATGCAGAAGTGTCGCCTTAGATGGTGAAAGCGAAATTGGTGAATGTGAATATGCTATCAAAGATGACAAATGGTGTATTTACCACACCAGAGTTCGTGAAGGCTATGAAGGAAAGAAAATAGCTAAGCGCTTAGTGTTTAAAGTGCTAGAAGAAGCAGAACGAAATAAAATCGCTGTTAGTGCTTCATGCTCTTATGCTAAAAAGGTAATAGAAGGGTAAAAAAACAACCAAATAAAGGAGGGTGTAAAAATGAAATTCTACAGATGTGAAACATGCGGTAACATTATTACAAAGCTTAATGACTCAGGTGTACCTGTTGTGTGCTGTGGTCAACCGATGAAAGAACTTATCCCGGGTGCTGTTGATGGTGCAGTGGAGAAGCATGTGCCTGCAGTGACAGTGGATGGAAACACTGTTAAGGTTCAGGTGGGTGAGGTTGAACACCCTATGGTTGAAAACCACTATATTCAGTTTATTGCGCTTGAAACAACAAGTGGAGCTCAAATTAAATATTTAAAGCCCGAAGAAAAGCCGACTGCAGAATTCGTTTTGGCAGCAGGCGAAAAAGCAGTAGCAGTATATGAATACTGTAACCTCCATGGATTGTGGGTTAAAGAAGTATAATAAGATACACTCAGAATAATAGAAGGGCAGATTTGATATGATCAAACTCAAATTTTGTGGTGAGTTTGCAAAAGGATACAAAGATATTCTTATAGATAAACTTTCAAATAGATTTGAAATTGAACTTGATGATGCAAATCCTGATTTTGTGATAACAGATTGTTTCAACTCAGAATTCTTACGCTATGACTGCGTAAGAATTCTTTTGATGGGAGAAAATATTACTCCTGATTTTAATTTGTTTGACTATGCGATTGGGTTTGATTATTTGAAATTTGGAGACAGGTATCTTAGAGTACCGTATTATGCTTTTCAGGGTGAGTTTAAAGATGCAATGAATAAACATCTTAAGGATGAGCGTGAATTCTTGAGAAGAGAAAAGTTTTGCAATTTTGTGTTTTCGGACAGTGCATTTGCTGATAAGATGCGGGTTAACTTTTTTAATGAGTTGAGCAAATACAAGAAAATTGATTCTGGCGGTGGCTTGCTTAATAATATTGGGTATCGTGTAAAAGACAAGCTAGAATTTCAAAAGGACTATAAGTTTTCAATCGCATTTGAAAATTCATCTAAATCCGGTTACGTCACCGAAAAAATATTGCATGCCTTTGCTGCAGGTACTGTTCCAATTTACTGGGGAGCGCCGGATGTGTGCAAAGATTTCAATACTAAGGCATTTATCAACGTTCATGACTATGCTTCAATAGAAGAAGTTATAGCCGTGGTTGAAGAAATAGATAAAGATAAAGAGAGATATCTTTCTATTTGTAAAGAACCGATTTTTAAAGAAGATTCGCTTTGTAAAAAATACTATGATAACCCGAATATGCTTTGGAACTATATTGCTGACATATTTGAGCGTGGCTCGATAGACGCAAAGCGGATCTATAATAGAGAGACCGGGTATAACAAGGATTATACTAAAATAGTAAGCTACGGATGGAAGGTAAAAGAGATTAAGCAGCGTTTTCATCTAAAGTAGATGCTTAATTAATGATAAGGGAAAAGTAATTGAGTAATTGTAAGTATAATAAGATTGTTGGAGTGCTATCACTCATAATAGTTTCGTATATTGAGTATGTAGCTATTGAGATTAGTCTATATTCACCTTTTTTGGTGCTAAGAAGAAATCCAATTTATCAGATGACAGGATTGTCTGTTTTGTTGCTTTTAAATGGGATTGTCAGAATTGTATTCAAGAAGAGATGCTTTCTGATAGTTGAAGGTATTCTTTTGTTTTTAATGACATTTTTATTTCCTGCTGTATCTTATTGGGCTAATATTCTTCACGGGACACCGTTCACCTTTTCTGATTTAAAAAATACAAAAACGGCACTAAATGTAATTGATTCGTATATTCCAAGAATACTGTCATTCGATAAGCGCTATGTAGTGTGGATATTATTTTTTTTAGTGTGCCTTGGCATATTGATTGCGGTCGAAAAGATTTCTGATGGGAAATCCAAGCTTTCTAATGGAATTACTTTGACTTTTTCGATTGCATATATTATATTGTCGTTTTTCGTATTAATTCCTAAAAATGCAGTGAGTTGGAGTTTGCTTAGTGCCGCGGAAAAGTATGGATATATTCCCAGTCTTATAAGTGTTTCCGTATCTGAAGTTAATGCCGTAAAAGAACCGGATGGGTATTCAAATGAAGTGATAGATGAAATCATTTCAAATAATGAAAAAAATTCGAATGACTCAGAAAACAAACCAGACATAGTTGTAATTCTTAATGAGAGCTTTTATGATTTGGATAAAGCGGTAGATATAGAAAATGATATAACACCCATCTCCTATATGAGAAGTTTGGACAATTCATTGATGGGGTATGCCGTTGTCCCTAATGAAGGCGGTGGCACAAATATGTCTGAATATGAACTTCTTACGAGTAACAGTTTAGCGCTGATGCAGAATAATATAACGCCATTCTATAATCTTGATTTCAAAGGAGCTAATTCGATAGTAAGCTTATTGAAAAATCAGGGATATACAACTCTTGGAGCCCATAATTGCGTGGGGGATAGTTATAATCGTATAGTAGTGTATAACGAATTGGGCTTTGACAAGGTTTGTTTTGAGAAAGATTTTGAAGGCTTGACAGGATGGGGAAACAGAGGAATCGTAACAGATGAGTCTTCCTATGATGATATACTTTCATGGTATGACGAGATGGGTGACGCACCGAGATTTATATACTTTTTGACATTTCAGAACCATGGATCGTGGGACTCGAATGATTATAATCAAAATCCCGTCCATGTGAAGAATGATTATGGTGAATTGACAGACCAGTTAAGTGAATTTAACTCTTGCATTTATTACTCCGATAAGGCAGTGAAAATGCTTGTAGATCATTTTGATAATTCAGAGAGAGATGTTATTCTATTGATGGTAGGAGATCATTGCCCTGGGTTATTGTCTTCGCTTATTGAAGAGTACTATCCCGATTATAATTCGGATGAGCGGGAACTAAACGTTAGAAGCGTACCGTTTTTTGTATGGTCAAATAATCCAGATTTATTAGATGTCAGCATGGAATCAAAGACCATGAGCATGCCGTATTTAATTCCAAGAGTTTTGGCTGGCGCAGATGTCAATGTATCTGATTGGTATAGTTTTATCTCAAAGATGAGTTCACAAGTGCCTGTTTTTACAAAGTATGGCGCATACTATGATGATTTAGGGAAAAAGCATAATTATGGAGATTTGACACTATATTCAGATTTGCTAGATGACTATTTTAAACTGGAATATGCAAATGTTATGATGGATGGACACGAGGAATTCTTTAGGTAAGGAATAAAACAGGAGTCAAAGAGGATATGGGAAAAGATAAAAGCGGTTATAATATAGGTATTAGTATTTTAAAATCTCTCATGTGTTTTGAAGTGGTGATGTGTCATTGTTTCGAACTACCGGACGACGCATCAGGTTTTATTCGTTTTGTGACTTCGTTTAGGAGCATTGCGGTTCCTACTTTTATGTTTCTATCTTTTTTCTTCTTTTATAAAACACTAGCAAATAAAAACGATTTTTCGATTGGAAAAAGAATAATTAGATTATATATACCTCTTGCCGGTTGGGCTGTCATTTATTTTGCCTTTGCGTGGGTCTATAGATTATTTGTAGACACAGAAGAATTAAAATTCTCTAGCCTAATATGGCAACTAATAACCGGACATAGCAGTCAATTGAATCCCTCAATGTGGTTTCAATCGGTTTTGATTGTGTTGACGGTATTATTCTTCTTGTGTACGAAATATTGTAAGAAGTATTCCACTTATATTTTTATCTTTTTGCTGCTGTTTTCACTTGTATGGCAATATTCTGATATTTATTCATGCGTTAATGAACTTCAATATGAATTGAAATACCCAATAGGCCGTTTCTTTGAGATGATTCCATGCGCTTTGGCTGGATATTATGTGGCAAGTGCAAACTTACTTGACCGATTAAAAGAAAAATGGAAAGAAACGTTAGTGTTTTTCATTCCCGCCATATTTTTAAATTGGCGCTTTGTTTTTTTTGCTCCAGCCGGGGGGTATGGGTATGAAGGGATTAGAGGTACCTTAGTAGCGTTTATGCTTGTAGCAGTTTTTTATGTTATTCCTTTTGAAAAGGTGAGTGAAAAGACATATAAATGCGTTATGAAGATTACGCGCTATACACTTGGTATATACTGCATGCATAGGCTTGTTTTCCTTTATTTGAATACAGCATTTATTCATTGGAATATAGGCGTAGCGATAACATCGTTGTGGCTTAGTGCTATGGTTTATATTATCTGTTGGCTTGTTTCACATGTGTGTACATGCTTTTTTAAAAACAATGTGATTAGAGATATGTTTGAATAGAGGTAAATTGAATGTTGTGTCAAAAGGAAGGTGCAGATATGAGGGAAAGAGACCGTGTCCTCGATTCGCTTAAAGGTATATCAATTCTGGGGATTGTTTTGGTTCACTCGAGCATAAATACCATCACTTATTATGGAAAATGGGTTAAGGTGATGGGAGCAACATGGACGGTTATGTTTCTGATAATTACATCCTTTTTGTCATTTCGGTCTTACGAAAGGAGTGTAGTCCTGGGAGAGACATCTAATGTTAAATGGATGCTAAGAAAAGTTATTCGTATTATTCCGCTTTATTATTTATTTATTCTTCTTAGGGTTATTACAGGAAAAGAACTTCTTGGATTTTGGGGGAGCTCAAAAGTAACGGCCGGAAATGTAATTGCCCATCTTCTCTTTATCAACAATTTCTGCCCATTCTATTCCAATAGTTTAATTGGAGTGGAATGGTACATTGGCGTCATTGTTTTTTTCTGGATTATAACCCCGTTGGTCTGGAAAGTCTTTAACAATGGGGCAAAGGCGCTCTTTGGATTTGTCTTTTTTTCCGTTGCACATTTGGCACTCATACATGTGTGTATTCCTGTGTTTGATAGATTTATTCCATCGGAGAACAGATATACTTTTGACACTTGGATAGACACGTGGCTTCCAATAAATAGGATGGGGATACTGTGTTTAGGATTAGTTTTATTCTTTCTATCCAAACATATGATGTTGATACAGTCAATTAAAAAAATAGATCGAATTATATTATCGAGTGTTTTTTTAGTATGCTTTGCTATTCTTTATATTGGTTCTATTTTGAATAGAATAAGCATTTGGGGTGTGAGCCCTGATACAAGGTACGCATTAATGTACGCTTTTTTGATTTTAGGGCTATATATTTTTCCCAACAAAATAATGGTGAATTCGATTTTTTGTTGCTTTGGGAAGTATTCTCTTGGTATATATCTGTGCCACACACTTTTGATACGTAATATAGAAAGACTATTTAATCCGAATGAATGGATAATAAACATATTGGTTAATTATGTCGGAGTTACGGTGGGATCGCTAGCAATTTCAGTTGCATTAACGAGATATATCGAGAAGCCACTTATTAAAGTATTACATAGATTAACAATAAAAGACGTTGTGTAAGCGTTTGCTGTGCTGACATGAATATTGTATATATAAAGAGTATTAGAATTAGGATTTTGCAGGATGATTTACGCGGTTAACTATGCAAACGATTTATATCGTGATGCGCAAGTGTTTAATACTAAAACAGCATATAAAAATGGTGTAAATAAGGTTTTTGAGTACACATTTGAATCGCTTCCTGATGATTTTGTTAAAAGTCATCCAAGGCATTTTGCTTGTGCTAGAGGTAATGGACTCTGGATTTGGAAGCCATATGTTATTCTTGATGCACTTTCTAAGATTGAAAATAATGATTATTTGATATACATTGACTCAGGTGCTGCATATGTTAATAATGTGAACTATCTTATAGATGCTATGGAGGTTCAAAACTGCGACATTATGCCGTTTGTAATTACTCCAAAGGAGAAGCAGTGGAGTAAAAGAGATGCATTTATTCTGATGGAGTGTGATACAGACGAAATAGCAGAATCACCGCAGATTTGTGGCGGATATATTGTAGTTAAAAAGAGTGAGCATTCTGTTAGAATAATGGAGGATTTTTTGAGATACGCTTCTGATTATCGAATAGTATCTGAAGATAAATCTACATTAGGAGAAGATTATGACGGCTTTATAGAGAATAGGCATGACCAGACAGTGTGGAGTTTACTTTGCAAAAAAGAAGGCATTTTGCCGTTTAGAGATCCTTCTGAGTTTGGATTAAACCTTGGCGAGTTTTCGGATGAAGTAAATAAAAGAAGTACATTCCCTCAGATTGTGGAATCGCACAGGTTGGGAAATATAAAGTATAACTTTGAACTGGTTTATAATCGTAAGCATAATCCGATATTATATGTTTGTTGGATGGTGTTTAGGATGTATAAAAAGGTAAAGAAAAGTGCACGAAAAGGGGAACTTACAAAGAATGAAAGGACGAGATAAGACACTTGACTCGTTAAAGGGATTATCTATTCTGGGGATAGTACTTGTGCATTCACATACCACAGGAGAATTGCCAACGTTAGCGAGACAGATAAAAGCTATGGGTGCAACGAGTACTATCGCTTTCATGCTGATCTCAGTGTATCTAATGCTTTCTTCCTATGAGAAATTGGTTATAGCTGGGAATGATACGCAACTAAGGTGGTTTGTATCGAAACTGCTTCGAATTGCACCAATGTACTATCTTTTTCTGATATTGAAGCTGTTTCTCCTCGGACGAGGGAATATCAACATCACAATAATAGCAAACGCCATTACACACTTCTTTTTCGTAAATAGCTTGTTTCCATTATTTGCCAACAGCCTTCTTGGTGTCGAATGGTTCATTGGTGCGATTGTGTTCTTTTATTTAATCACGCCCATAATGTATAAAGTGTTTAATAACGCCGTGAAATCTTTTTGCGGTTTGATTGTGACGTCTTCGATAGCCTTATGCATCAATCACTTATGTGTAACAAAATTATTTGACGGTGTTATCGCTACAAAAAGATATTACTATCAAGCTTGGATAGGGGGATGGTTTCCACCTGTTCTTTTGGACGTTTATTGTGCCGGATTGCTGTTGTTTCATTTTTTAAAGCAAAAGGAAAGAATCTCTAATATGCAAGAGCGGGATAGAAAAATACTTTCTTTTTCACTTCAGGCAGTGTTTTTGATTTTCTTCATTGCAGATACTATTGGAGCGTTTAGGATTTGGGGAATCAGTTCAAGGCTTATAAGTATAGTTACCTACTTAACGCTGATTATTGCACTTTACATTTATCCTAATAACTTAATTGTTAATGGCGCTTTTTCTTTTTTAGGAAAGTATACTTATGGAATCTTTATGAGTCATGTCGTGATAATAAATCTAATATCCGAGGTTATTGTATGTTCTGAAAATTTAGTGGTAGAGTGGATAGTCAAGTATTGCATTTCACTGGGCGGAGCTACAATTGCGAGCCTCGCTTTGACTGAATTATATGAAAGACCAATTCTAAAATGGATAAGAATAACCGGAGAAAAGAATGGAAATAAGAAAGAAGAATAGCAGAATTACTGTATTCTATGTTGCAGTTATTATAGTATTGTTTGTTCTATTTGTAATTAAGGCTCTGATTGTTACCGGCATAACTACGTATGACGAGGCACATCAAATAGCTGTAGGTTATAGATTTTGGCTAGGTGATGCGCCGTTAGTTGATGATTGGTCTCCGGAACAGTTGCATGGGCTGATTTTGCTTCCGCTTATTTCCTTATTTATGCTCTTTTCACATTCAACAGAAGGTATATTCTTATTCCTCAGGATAACTTATGAAATAATAAAAGCAACAATCGCGATATGGGGATTTTTAAGACTTCGGAATCAGTACAATAACTTTCGCTTGATAACAGCAATTGGCTTGTGGTATGTCTTCGCACCTTACAATATGGAGAATATCACATATCAATCGTCTCCTCTAATCTTACTAATGTGCTGTATGGTTATTGTGGCAGACAGAAAAAGTAAAAGATTTGAGTACATATTTGTTGGATTGTTGTTTGCGCTTAGTGTGTTGGCTCAGCCGTGTTGGGGGCTTGGATATGTAGCAATTTGGATTCATTTTTTTATGAATATTAAGAATAGCGGGGAACTTGCATCGAAAAGGTTTCTTTTCTTTCATATTGGACTGGGGGTGACTGTACTATATTTTTGCATCCTCGTGCTATCAAGGGCATCATTAAGTGAGGTGTTGGCTAACTTCCCGTATATTTTTGCAGAAACGGATCATGCGATTGAAAAGGGTTCTGCGATTGAAGGAATGTTTGGAAAGGTCTATTTGACGTTTAGAATAATAGCATCAAAGTATAAAATATCTACTTTGCTAAATGTTTTATGCCTTCTTTTTTTGGTGTTCATAGGTAAAAAGAGAGAAAAGTATTCTTTCATGCTGCCATTAATAATGGTCATTTCATTGGTATCCATATTTCTAAAGCCTCGAGGATTTTTCGGCAATGAGATGTTTGCAATTTTTTTGTTCGCATGCCTTGAAAATTTCTTTTTTTCAAAGAATAAAAAAATATATATAGAGGCATGTTCCATGGCAGTACTATTTGTCGTAGCTACAGCGTTAGGAACAAATACGGGTGAAATGGCTACTACTGCTTCTATTAGTATATTAGCAGTGATTGTAATTATGTTTCTTCCTGAGGAAAAGGGAAATAAGGTATATAGAGTATTAATGTTCGTATTTGTAACAACTCTATTTTTCTTTCAAGGATATGAAAAGGTGGCATATGGATTTGGAACGGAAAAAATAACATCGTTCAGTTTTAATATCAAAATAGATGAAGGTCCGCTCAAAGGACTATATTGTGCAGATGACAGTTACTATAAAGAACTGCTTCAAAAGGTAGAAGCTTTAGATATTCAAGATGGCGACAAGCTTTTTGTAGCGGCATCAACCCCTATGATATATCTCGCTGCTCAGACCGAGTATGCAACAATGGGTACTCCTTTTTTTCACTTAGATTACAGTAGAGTGGAGGATTATTTTAGGATGCATCCGGATAAAGATCCTACAGTAATTTTCTTTAATGAACTGAAAGAGGAAGATATGTCAGAAGGTTTAGTCAAACGAGTGATGAAAGAATATGAAATAAGAGAGTGTGAACAAGGAGTCATTGCCAGAAAAAAGTAAAAAGTATTTGATAATAAAAGGGGAAGCAGTATGGACTCTGAAAAACTGACTATAGTGATACCTGCGTATAATGAGGCGGAAAACTTAAGACAATTAGTCGATGATTGGTATCCTGTTATAGAAAAATTTGGAAGTGAAGAATCATTTATTCTGATTGTTAACGATGGAAGTAAGGATAATTCTGAAGAAATCTTGGAAGAATTATGTAAAGAAAAAAAGAAACTAACCTTTGTCTCAAAACCAAATGGCGGTCATGGCTCTGCAGTGCTTTATGGATACAAAGAAGCAATTGAAAATGGTGCGGACTGGGTGTTTCAGACTGATTCTGACAGACAGACAAATCCGGATGAATTTGAAAAGTTTTGGAAGTTAAGATTAGACTATGATGTAATTGTTGGAAATCGTAGAGTTCGCGGTGATGGAAAATCAAGAAAACTGGTTGAGAAGGTAGTGTGTATACTCCTTAAATTATTCTTTGGAGTAAAAGTCAAAGATGCCAATGCTCCATTCAGACTTATGAAGGCTGAAGTGCTTGGTAAGTATTTAGAAAGAATGCCGGTGAACTATAACCTTCCGAATATAATGCTTACAACTTTTTTTGTGTACTATAGAGAGAATGTTACATTTGAAGAAATATCATTTAAACCCAGAAGTGCCGGAAAGAACAGCATTAATCTAAAGAAGATCTTTTTAATAGGTGTAAAAGCTCTTAAAGACTTCAGATATTTCAAGAAGAATATGTAAAAAGTGTGGAAAGGAATTTAGGGTGGTTGCACAGCAGGACATCTTAAGGATAAAAGATAATCGACTTCAAATAATGGGCTTCGCAGCCCTTTGGATAGTGTTTTTTCATTTCTTAATAGAATTCACTGGTGTATTTGAAAAACTAAGGATACTTGGATATGGAGGAGTGGATATGTTTATGCTTTTATCAGGTATAAGCATGTACCAATCTTATGTAAGAAATGGGAATAGAAATATTAAATCGTTTTATCTTAAGCGAATAAAACGAGTCGTACCGGAATATGTCGTGTTATTGGTGATTGGTCTTTTTATTGATGCATCGTATAGACATAAGTTAATATGGGATTATATTCGGGATGATTCGTTATTTTCAACTGTTCACAAAATAGTGGTATATAGGTGGTTTGTACCCTGTATTTTATTGGCATACATTATGACACCGTTTGTAGATAGAGTGCTGTTTTACAGGGAAGAGAAAGCTCAACGTAGACTCGTCTGGATAATTTTGTTAATGGTTATAGTGACGTTTCTTTTTTGGAATAAGTCAACCGCCCTGATGGTTCTTATAAGAATCCCCACTTATGTTATTGGTTATTATTTAGGGTCAGACATAAACTTTCAGAAAACGCAGAGTGAAAAGCACATCATCCCAGTATGCGCGATTATAATCGCAGTAGGGGGAGTGCTCATAGTGAAACTTTACGAGATATATGGGGATATAATAATGGCTGAATACGGAATTTGGTGGTACCCCTGGCTCATCATGGCATTGCCGATGTGTGTGCTGGGATCGCGGCTGTTTGAATTTCTTAAGAGAGTAAGTTGCTTAAAATGGCTTGCAAAAGTATTTGAATTTTGCGGTTCTATTTCATTGGAAATATATTTGTGGCAGTGGTTAATAACGGGATATATGGTTATTTGTTTGGATAAATATGTTGATAGAACTCTACTGTGCTTTGCATCTATTCCGGTAACATTATTCGTAGCTTGGATCTATAGCATGCTATTTAACAGGAGAAGAGTGGTTAAAAATGTCAAAATATGATCTTTTAGTGGTTGGTGCAGGGCTCTTCGGAGCAACGTTTGCGTGTAATGCTAACAGAGCAGGTAAAAAAGTTCTGGTTATAGATAGAAGGAATCATATAGCCGGAAATGTTTATACTGAGAAATGCAATGGTATAAATGTTCATAAGTATGGAGCACATATCTTTCACACTAACGACGCTTATGTGTGGAACTTTGTGAATCAATTCGCCGAGTTTAACAGATATACTAACAGTCCAATTGCAAATTATAAAGGAGAGATATATTCTCTCCCCTTTAGTATGTATACATTTAATAAAATGTGGGGATGCGTATTTCCTAAAGAAGCAAAAGAAATTATCGAAAGACAAAAGAGAGAAGCAGGTATAATTAATCCTCAAAATCTTGAGGAGCAGGCTATCTCTTTAGTTGGAAGAGATATTTATGAGAAACTTATAAAGGGATATACAGAGAAGCAGTGGGGGAGAGACTGTAAAAGCTTGCCGGTATCTATCATAAAAAGGCTGCCGGTGAGATTTACATATGATAATAATTATTTTAATGCTTTATATCAAGGTATTCCCATAGGTGGCTACACAAACATGGTTGCTAGTATGCTTAAGGGTATTGAGGTAAGGCTGAATGTCGATTATTTGAAAGAAAAAGACAAGTATAATGAGTTGGCAACTCAAGTGATATATACAGGGGCAATTGACGAGTACTTCGATTATTGTTTTGGGAAGTTACAGTATCGCACATTAAAATTTGAAACTAATAAGCTTGACATTGATAATTACCAAGGTAATGCAGTTGTTAATTATACTGACAAGGAGACCCCATACACTAGAATAATTGAGCATAAGTGGTTTGAGTTTGGTAAAAGTATAAGCGGAGATGAAATAGCTGGTACAATTATTACAGAAGAATATCCCAAAGAGTGGGAACATGGAGATGAACCTTATTATCCCATCAACGATGAAGAGAATATTTTGCTTTACGAGAAGTATAAAAAACTGAGTGAATCCGAAGAGAAAGTGATATTTGGCGGAAGGTTGGGAGAGTATAAGTACTATGACATGGATGCTGTTATTGCATCAGCGCTAAAACTGAGTGCATTAATTTTATAGGAGATTATATGAAACGAAGCGTCAATTTGGATGTATTAAGAATTATAGCGGCTTTTATGGTATTTACACTTCATGCATTTTTGCAAGGAGGGGTGGCATTTTCCGTAGGCCAAGCAGGTGTGCAATTATTCTTTATTCTGAGCGGATTCCTTGGATTTGCTTCTTTGGATAGAGAGAAGGGCGCCAAAGAATATTACATAGGAAGAGCAAAAAAAATACTTCCTACATACTGGACCTGTTTGCTTTTTTTATATCTTTCAGATCTCCTATGGGCTTTTAGGACATATGGCTTAAGTTACAGAATGTTCCAAGGACAGTGTTCCTACAAATTTTTAAGATATGTTTTTATGGTTAATTGTATTCTTCCAAGTGATAACTGGGATATGTGGAGTAACCATAGCGCATTATGGACTATGAGTGCGTTCTTTTTGTTTTGGATATTGGCTCCTTGGTTATATAAGCTCATGCGGAGATTCTGGGGAGCAATCATAATATTGACATTATCAGTCGTAGCGCAGAATTTGCTAATTAAATACCTTTTGTCGTTAGTTGATAATTATCCGAATGAGGCTAAGTTTATCCATCAAGCTACAATGAATGCATTTGTTGAGTTACCTTATTTCCTGCTTGGAGCCGTATTGGTCATTGCACTTCGAGAGAATAAAGAGACGTTTTATTTGTTTTTGGTAGGGTTTATAACTGTATTTTCAAATCTCACACAATCGCCATTTCCAATTATATTTATTCTAATTCTTTTTGTGGCAGTTAAAGGGGCAGATATAGTCACTAATGAAAAAGTGGTGAAGATAATACGTGGTATAGCAGATATTTCGTTTACATTATATCTTATTCATCCTCCTCTTTTTATATATTTTGAGAAAGCACAAAAGCATTTGGGGTTAGATATAAAATGGCTCCATGTAGCAGTAATATATGTTAGCTCGATTTCCTTTGCATATTTGCTTTACAATGGAATTATCAAGAAAATAGAAAAAAAACTAAATGTTTCTCGGTAATGTGAAATAATTGTATATTAAGAATCGCTTAGGATTGCATCGTTCGATTGCAATCCTTTTTACATTGGGATAAAATAAAACAGAATATGTGCGGTTATTTGCACCTAAAATTGGAGACGTAAAATGGATAGTTTATTTAAAGGAAAAACACTACTAATTACAGGTGGCACAGGCTCTTTTGGCAACGCTGTGCTAAATAGATTTCTTAGATCCGATATCGGAGAAATTCGTATTTTTTCACGAGACGAAAAGAAACAGGATGACATGCGCCATGAGTTTCAGGTTAAGATGCCTGAAGTGGCAGGAAAATTAAGCTTTTATATTGGCGATGTGCGCGATATAAACTCTGTAAAAAATGCAATGCATGGGGTTGATTACATTTTCCATGCGGCAGCATTAAAGCAAGTTCCCTCATGCGAATTCTTCCCAATCGAGGCTGTTAAGACAAATGTACTTGGAACTGAGAATGTGCTTACAGCTGCCATAGAAGAGGGCGTTAAGACTGTTGTATGTCTTTCTACAGATAAGGCTGCATACCCGGTAAATGCTATGGGTACATCGAAGGCAATGATGGAAAAAGTTATTGTTGCAAAAAGTAGAACAACAAAGAAGACTAAGATTTGCTGCACAAGATACGGAAACGTTATGTGCTCTCGCGGATCCGTTATCCCTCTTTGGATAGATCAGATTAGAGAAGGAGCCCCCATTACTCTTACAGACGGCAAGATGACTCGTTTCATTATGTCACTTGATGAAGCTGTTGATTTGGTGTTATTTGCATTTGAACATGGTGAAAACGGAGATATCTTGGTCCAGAAAGCTCCTGCTTGCACCATTCAGACACAGGCTGAAGCAGTGTGTGAGCTCTTTGGCGGAGATAAGAAAGCTATAAAGACTATCGGTATTCGCCATGGCGAAAAGATGTATGAAACTCTTCTTACTAACGAAGAATGTGCTCATGCAATTGATATGGGCAACTTCTATCGAGTTCCCTGCGATAAGAGAGGACTTAATTACGACAAGTATTTTACACAGGGCGAAGTTAAGAGAAATACTTTAACAGAGTTTAATTCAAATAATACGAGACTTCTTAATCTTGAAGAGGTCAAGGAAAAAATTAGTTCATTACAGTATATTCAGGATAGATTACAGGAAAATATTTAAGGGGTACGAGAGGAATGTCGGATAAAGCTAAAAAAACAATCATAACAGTAATCTCAGCAGTTTCTATTTTAGTGATGAGTTTAATGATTGTTGGCAATGCATGGTATACAATTTATGCTAACGATGATTTTGAACATGCGCTTTTGACCGGTGCATTTCATGTGGGATTTTTTGACTATCTAAAAGCCTCATTTGCGTATGCAAGAGATATGTACATGGACTGGCAAGGAACTTACTTTTCAATGTTTATTCAGGCATTATTATCGCCGTTAAACAATGGTGGGCTTCCTCAGCTCAGAATAGTAATGGTTTTTAACGCTATATTATTCTTGACCTCGTTCCTGTTCTTCATGAACACGCTCATCATTTATTTAAAGAAGGATGTTCAGCTTCATATTCGATTGCTGATTTTTGCACTTGTATTTATTCAACTGTTTTCATCCCTTGAGTATCCGGAAATTTTTACTTGGTTTTCTGGTTCTACGTCCTATTCATTT
>JAEEGL011464693.1_pt1 | contig 36942 bp, 23 predicted proteins | sample 9134231 | NCBI WGS metagenome assembly JAEEGL01 (sample SAMN16246548, study PRJNA631951) | gut metagenome | biome: gut microbiome; feature: rumen; material: fiber-attached | host: Bos | place: Iran: Karaj | collected 2018-10 | reverse complement strand
GTGCTCTTCCCGCAGATTGGCGAGATCATCGGCGGCTCGGTCCGCGAAGAGAACTACGACAAGCTGATGACCCGCATCAACGAGCTCAACATCCCGATGAAGGACATGTGGTGGTACCTTGACACGCGCCGCTACGGCAGCTGCCCGCACGCCGGCTTCGGCCTGGGCTTCGAGCGCCTGATGCTCTTCGTCACCGGCATGGCCAACATCCGCGACGTCATCCCCTTCCCGAGAACCCCCAAGACCGCCGAGTTCTAAAACAAAAGAGAATTCATCATTAAACAAAACAAAAGGAGCCCGCTAGCAACGGGCTCCTTTTGTAATGATGGTAGCTTACTATTGCACCTTCATTAAAGAAAATACTTTTTCTCCGAGTTCTTCTACTGACGACGGCTCACCTTCATCAGACCAATTTACAGTAAGTTTTCGTTCTTTGGTTGTTAACTTCATTGTATTTCCATTTATATCACCATACAAAAAGTTATAGTAGTAAACAATTGAAATGCCAATCATGTCCATAAAGAATAGTGTATTATTTGTAAATGTCACCCTATCTCCAGACATTGTATAAGAGTCTTCATGAAGGTAATTGACATAATTATTGTTTGCATCAGCTTCATATGAAACGACATCAGTTTCACTTGTAAATTCCACTATATATTTTGTGTCCATATAGGTTATAGTCCACTTGGTTCCAACCAGATCGTTGTCTTTGGAGCATGAGGTAAAGAAACTACATCCTAGGATGCAAAGCATCAGTGTAAATAATTTGATCCTTTTCATTATATTGTTTATTGTTGGTTCATCCGTACCGCGATGAACGTTTATAAAAAGAAGCGTGGCACCGTATACCACGCCTTCCGTAAGAGGTCCTGAGAATAACCTTGATGTGCAGATGTGATTAACAGCCCACGCTAAATGCGTGAAACCGTTATACTCTCCAAGCACATCATAGAATTTCTCAGGTTCCTTACGGCTGGACGAAGGTATAACGCTTCGTGATTTCCTTTTGAAATCGAGTGCAAAGATACACACTTTCTGTGATATGACAAAATATTATTTTGCCATGTGGCTGTTTTGTCGTATCTTTGCAGCCAGAAATGACGCAGGAAGAGATAGACATCATGTACATGCAGCGGTGCCTGCAGTTGGCCGCCAACGGGCTGGGACGGGTATGTCCTAATCCCTTGGTGGGGTGTGTCGTCGTGAAGGATGGCCGCATCATCAGCGAAGGCTACCATCAGGAGTACGGTCACAACCACGCCGAGCGCAACGCGCTGTTGAGACTGCTACCCACTACCCACTATCCACTATCCACTCTTTACGTCAACCTCGAGCCCTGTTCGCACCACGGCAAGACACCGCCCTGCGCCGACCTTATCGTTGAGAAAGGGATCAAAAGGGTGGTGTGTTGCAACGACGACCCCAACCCCCTCGTGGCGGGCAACGGCTTCCGTAAGCTCGAAGAGGCTGGCATTGAGGTGACAAGACATGTACTTGAAGAGGAGGGCCGTGAGTTGAACCGCCGCTTCTTCACCTTCATGGAGCAGCAGCGCCCATACGTCATATTGAAGTGGGCCGAGAGCGCCGACGGATACATGGCCCCCGCCACAACAGGATCCTATTGGCTGAGCACCCAGCGGCAGAACCGCCTCAACCACCGTTGGCGCACCGAAGAGGCCGCCATCCTCGTGGGTAGCGAGACCTATCTGGCAGACAATCCAAGCCTTACGCCGAGGCATTATCTGGGTCCTGCACCTCAGCCCGTCGTACTGGACCGGCGGAATCGGCTGGCCAACGTCCCGTCCCATTGGCTTCATCTGCACACCTCAACCATCGAAGAGACCTTGCAGGCCCTCTACGAAGCCAAGCTGCAGAGCGTCATCGTCGAAGGTGGCCGCCAGATACTTGACGCCTTCATCGAAAGCGGCCTCTACGACGAGGTGCGCATCCTCCGCAGTCCGCAGCGGCTCGGCAACGGCTTGAAAACCCCCGAAGTTCCACCTGTCGCCCCCGAACGCCTAACCATTATCGACTGATGTTCGACGATACCTATCGCACCATTGCCGCCCCGTCGGAGGGGCTCTATAAGGAGAAAGGCTCCAAATTCCTGGCCTTTGCCTATCCTGTGCACACCATCGACGAGGTGAAAGCCCGCCTCGACCAACTGCGCAAGGACTATTTCGACGCCCGTCACCACTGCTACGCCTACATCCTCGGGCCGCGCAAGGACGCCTTCCGTGCCAACGATGACGGCGAACCCAGCGGCACCGGCGGTCGCCCCATCCACGGGCAGCTCCTTTCGGCCGACCTCACCGACACCCTCATCGTGGTTGTCCGCTACTTTGGTGGCATCCTACTGGGCGCCAGTGGGTTGGCAAATGCCTACAAGACCGCTGCACGCGATGCCATCGACCACGCCACCATCGTCGAACGCACCATCGATGTCCGCTACCGCCTCTCGTTTGCCTACGAGGCAATGAACGACGTGATGCGCATACTCAAGGACTTCGACCTCAAGCCGTTGAACCCTGTCTACGACATGCGCTGCACGCTTGAGGTGGCTGTCCGCCAGTCGGAGAGTGTCCGACTCTACGATACCGTCGCCGATCTTCGCACCGTCCAGATCGAACCGCTTGCCTGAAATCGGTGTCCGGCACCGCCGAAAAAATACATCGTGCACGATTTAATTGTACATTCCGAGGGGCCTCGACGGGCCCCTCGGACACTTTCATGCCACTATCACCCGCGACAACCTAGGGACGAAAATGGGGATGAAATAGCATATAAGTATCTGATTGTCAGTATGGTTATAGTATAAATAACAGCTAACTGCCTCTAAGTCAATATCAACTCCGAGTCAAGTCCGACACAACTCCGAGTCAACTCCGTATCAACTCCGACTGCAGTCGGACATCACACGGTGATGATACGGTGAGGGCGCGAATTAGGTCGTGCGCGATCTAATTTGTAATGGTCACCCTTTGCGGATGTTGCCGTCGGGGGTGCGATGGTAAGGGGTGAAATGGTTGCGCACCTTATCGAGGAAAGGGGAGAGGGCGTGGTTGGAGCGGCCGTAGTAGCTGTCGGTGAGGACGCAGAGATGGTGTCGCGAACGCGAGAGGGCTACAAACAGACGGCGGGCGTCCTCCTGTATCTGCCGTTCGGTCCAGCTGTGGCTCCCCGGGTAGCTGCCGTCGACAGCGCGGTAGACAATGACGGTTTCGAACTCCAAACCCTTGGCTTTGTGGACGGTGGAAATGATGAAGCGCTCCTGGAGCGAGCCGCCGCAGAGGTCGGCTTCCTTGCTGGTGCAGAGGTCGGTGACGTAGCGGTCGAGCTGGGTGCGCAGGGTGGGGTAGAGCTCGGGTCGGACGAGGTCGCACTGGAGGTAGTGGATCAGGTGGGGCCATTTGTCGACGGGCTCGGTGTGCAGGCCGTCGTAGAAGTGCTGCAACTCCTCGACGATGCCACTGCCATCGGCGTAAAGTTGCTGAATACCATGTCGGTAAGTGTCGGCATAGCGGTCGCGGAAGCGGTCGATGAGGCGGCTGTTGGCCTCGAGGAAACGCTGCTGCGAGGCGGTGAGTTGCAGGGCGCAGGTGTGGCAGAAACGGAGCAGTGAGAGGGTGGCCAGGATGTCGTCGTCGGCCTGGTGGCTGTTTTGTCCTTCGAGATGGAGGGCCTCGAGGAGGTGTCCGAGGCGGTAGTGTCGCAGTCGGGGTCGGACGAGGCGGATGTATTTCAGGGTGTCGAAGCGGCGCGGGCAGAGCTGTTCGAGCTCCACCTCGGGGCATGAGCGGCGCAGATTGTGGGCAAGTATCTGATAATCATATTCGACGTTGTGGCCTACCAGCACGTGACCGCGGCAGTAATCGAGAAAGCGTCGCAGCCCTTCGGCGCGTTTCAGACGAGGCCCCCGGCGGTAGATGTCGAGCATCGGGTTGGGGTGGCCGCCGACAGTGGCGGGAAGTTCGCGGTCGGTCTCGAGGAGTACGTTGAAGGGTTCTCCCACAATCGCTCCACCTCGCACGCGGATGCCGGCAATCTGGATGATATCGTCCGTGCGTGGATCGAGGCCGGTGGTCTCGGTATCGAAGATGATAAGTTCTTCGTTGTCATAGGCTTTAACGAACTCCTGCAGGTAGGATGAGCCCGGATGGAGGAGGAAATCGGTGGGTAGGAGGGCGGTACGTCGCAGGTCGCGCATTAGGTCGCGGGCGGCGGTGTAAGTGGGTACCACATGGAACCCCCACAAAAGGCGGGCCCAAGCGATGAAGACCATCTCGTCGGCGAGGACGCTGAGGTGGGCCAGGGCAAGACGTACGGTGGGCAGGGAGAAGAGGTCGGTGCCGCTTATCTTGAAGTGCGGGATGCCCAGGGCGGTCATGGTCTCGCCCACTTCGTCGGCCTCTCGGTTGGTACTGACGAGGACGGCCACGCGTCCTTCGGGCGAGAGGTCGCCGTATCGACGGGCAAAACGGGCGGCATAGTAAGCCTCAAGGCTGGCATCGCCGACGTCGAGCAGGCAGAGGTCTTCGGGACGGGCGGGCGTTTGGTCGTCGGTCGAGGGGAGTAGTTCGCGCCGGATGCCGAGGTTGCGTACGGTATAATCGTTCTGGAGGTCAAGTAGATAGCGTGGCGAGCGGTAGTTTGTGTGGAGGTGATGTATGTGACCTGCGCAGCGATGTTTCAGGGCTTCGAGGGTCTCGAGCTTGGCACCGATGAAGGAAAAGATGGCCTGTTGTTCGTCACCGAGGTAGACTACCGTAGCATCGTTGGCGGCAAAGAGGTCGATAAGAGCGAATTGGAGTGCGTTGAGGTCCTGCACCTCGTCGACTTCAATCCAGCTGTAGGTCCTCATGCCTGCCGGTGGGGTGGATGCTACACCCTCTTCTTCCGAGATATGTGTCAAGTATTTGTAAGCCAATACCAACAAATCGTCGTAGTCGAGCAGGTCGTTGTCCTCCTTGTAGCGCTGGTAGGCGCGGGCGAGACGCATGGTGTTGGCGGCCGGAAGTTCGTGGAGTACACTGTAACGCTCCATGAGATTGTCGATGTTGGCGTAGATGCGGCCCAGACTTTCCTCCTCGGCTGCCAGGCCCAATACGTCGCAGAGCTTGGTCATGGCGCCGGTGTGCAACAATTCATTGTGAAGCACCACGTCGCCCTTCATGCCCAGTTGCACCTGCCAGAGGGCATGTTGATAGCGCATCAGTTCAGTGGTACGGCTCTGTATTTTAAGCTTTTTGCAGAGTTCTTCCTGGATGATGTTCTCCACATCGCCCTCGTCGATGATGGCGCTGTTGTGGTTGACCAGGCCGAGGTTGAAGAGCATCTGGGAGCAAAAGCGGTGGATGTTACCCACAAAGAGGTCGTCGGGCACGGGGTTTCCGGTGCGGTCGGCGATGCGTTGGGCCATACCTTTGGCGGCACGGTTGGTGAAGGTGAGGCACAGCATGTCGGAGTAGTCGACGCCTGCCTGACGGGCGTGGATGACACGCTCGGTGAGAATGTCGGTCTTGCCGCAACCCGGCGGTGCCAACACCAGGTGCCGTCCGCCACTAATCTCGATGACTTCCCGTTGCCATGGGTCAAAGGTCTTTCCCATCGAGCGTGGCTTTGGTCAGTTCGTCGTTGACGTAGACGAGTTTAAGCGAGAAGAATGGGTGGTGCTCATCGAGGAGAAGGCGTAGGAATATGCGGTCGCCTTCCCAGAGATTGAGCTCCATAAGCTGCTGTTTGTCAACCCATGCCAGATCGCCTTCGCGACAGTTCATGTCGAGTTGGCCCTCCCATTCCGATGCGGTGAAGAGGTGCATGTATTCATTTGGCCAGGTGTCGGAGATGAAGGTGACGATACCTCTATAGTGCCAACGGGTGACGTTGAGGCAGGTCTCTTCTCTCACCTCGCGCAACATGCACTCGTCAGGGCTCTCGTCGGCTTCGCATTTGCCGCCCACACCGATCCATTTGCCATGCGATGCGTCGTGCTCTTTCTTGACGCGGTGCAGCATCAGGTAGCGGCTTCCGTCGTCGATGTAGCAGAGGGTGGTCTGTTTCATAGGTGTGCAGAAACAAAAAAGGCCGCAGTCATGCGGCCTTAACAGTTGACGGAAGGATTAGTCCTCGGCGTTGATGATGGCTTTGTGCACAGCATTCCAGCCGGCGGCGGTGATACCCCAGTTGTTGGTGGAGTTCTTGTTGCCGTTGATGCGAACCTTTCTTCTCTTCACTTTTTTGTTAGCATTGATACCCATGGTGTATACTTTTTTATTGTTTATATCTTTGACTATCAGTGCGTAATTGCATTATCTGCAATCACAAACGCTCGGCAAAGATACTAACATTTTTTTAACTGGCCAAATAATTTTTTCCATTAGAACCTTCCCGAGGCTCCGCCACCGCCGAAACTGCCACCGCCAAAGCCGCCGAAACCACCGCCCGAGAAGCCGCCTCCGCTGCCCCACGAGCGGCCCGAGCCACCGCCATAGAAGAAGCCTCCGGTACCACCGGTGCCCCCTCCATGCCATTGGTCGGGGTGTTTTTTTGCCTCGACGATGACCAGTACGATGATGACTGTCAGGAACAACACAAAGACACCGAGGCCGATAAGCCCATCGCGCCGCTGCTCCTTGCGGTATTGTGCGTAGCTATATTCACCGGCCATGACGGGCTCGATGATGTCGAGCGCCGCCGTCAGGGCACCGTAGTAGTCGCCATCGCCCAACGGACTGAGCATGTGGTCGTCGACAATGCGTTTGCAGAAGACATCGGGGAGGGCCCCCTCGGCACCGTATCCGGTTGCGATGGCCACAGCGCCCCAGTTCTCCTCCTCGGTCTTGCTTTTGATAAGAATGACCACACCGTTGTCGAAGGTCTCCTGACCCACGCCCCATGCCTGTCCGATGCGCTGGGCAGCGGCATTCTCGTCGTCGCCCTCGATGGTGGGGGTGATGACGATGAGGATTTGGTTCGACGTCGAGTCGTTGAAGGCCACCAGCCGCTGTTCCAGGGTGTTGCGCTGGCTTTCGCTCAGGATACCCGAGTAGTCGTTGACCAGCTGGTTGGTCTTTTCCGGCAGCCACTCGGCACGCACCGCTCCGGTGCACACCAATAGCACCAATGCCGTAGTGAGAATTCTACGTAGCATCTGTCTAAACTCCTTGACTACAGGATTTCAACCCATTTAGAAATTGAACTCCACCTTGACGGGTTCGGCAGCCTCCTCGGGGGCGGTGAAGTAGCCTTTCTTCTCGAAGCCGAGCATACCGGCGATCAGGCTGGCCGGGAAACGGCGCAGGCTGGTGTTATACTTCTGGACCGTCTCGTTGAACTTGCCGCGCTCCACGGTGATGCGGTTTTCGGTACCTTCCAGTTGGGTCTGCAGGTCACGGAAGCCCTGGGTGGCAGTCAGTTCCGGGTAACGCTCGACGGTGACCTTGATGGTGTTGGCCACGGCCTTGCTCAGGTTGTCCTGAGCCTTCTGATAAGCCTTGATCTGATCTTCGCTGAGCTGTGTGGGGTCAACCTGGGTCTGCTCCACACCCGCGCGGGCGTTGGTCACCTCGGTCAGCACGCTCTTCTCGTAGTCGGCGGCACCCTGCACGGTGGCCACCAGCTGAGGAATGAGATCCATTCGGCGCTTGTAGACGTTCTCTACCTGGCTCCAAGCCTGTTGCACACTTTCGTCGGCGGTGACAAGTCGGTTGTTGACGTTCACACCCCACAGGAAAATGAGGCCCACAAGAGCCAAAATTAACACGATGATTCCGGTTTTCTTCATTTTTAAAGTAGTTTTTCGTTAAATTATATGTCATACATAACGTATCAGAAGCAATCTGTAGTATGTCGCACGATAAATATTTAGATGTATATAAGTGAACTTAACAAGGTATCAACTCCCTCTGTTGTCCGCTTGTTGTCCGCTTGTTGTCCGGTTGTTGTCCGCTTTTAAAGCGGACAACAACCGGACAACAAGCGGACAACAAGCGGACAACAGTGCTACTTGACCTCTCGAAAAGGACTCCTGTTTGCATCTTTTTTCTTATTTTTGCATCTCCGATTTTTTACTTTCGACGGTCGGAGACGTATATTAGGCAGATGAATTCCTCGACGGACATAGAACTGATGCACGAGCTGCGCCAAGGTAGCGAAACCGCCCTTCGCGAGCTGATCGACCGCCATCGCGAACGTCTCTATCGGCTGGCGTACAGGTTGTTGGATGACCATTCGTCGGCCGACGACGCCGTTCAGGAGACTTTCATCCGGCTTTGGCGTCACGTCCGTCGGTTCGACCCGGAACATGGCGTAATCAACTGGTTGTGTACCATCTGCGCCCGCCGGTGCTACGATGAGTTGCGCCGCCGCCGTCGCCAGCGCGAAGCCTTCGGCCAGATGTCGCTCGACGACGTTCATCCCGACAGCCTCGAGGCTGAGGAACTGATGGATTTGTTGCAGAAGGTCACGGCTTCGTTGCCCTGTAAGCAACGCATTGTTTATCAACTGCGTGAGATAGAGGGTCTCAGCGCCGAGGAAGTGGCTGCCGTCACCCGCATGAGTGTCGACCAGGTCAAGGCCAACCTCTATGTGGCTCGCAACACAGTACGAGAAAAACTGAAACGATATGGAATATAAAGATTTGATAACAAGGGTACAACGGGCTCCGGTCGACGTGCCGGACACCGACGCCATCCTCGACGGTATGCGTCGCACCCTGCGTCGTCGTCGGCAGCAACGCATGACGGTCTTTGGGGTTGTGATGCTGCTTTTGGGATCAACCATGGCACTGCCGTTGCTGTCATCGCCCGCCGAGCCGGAGCCCACCCTTGCCGAACGCGTCAGCAGCAAACTCGACGCCCGCCCCAAAGACATTCCCGCGCCCTTGGCAGGGTACCGGCATTCGTTGTATAACCGTCAAATATTCACATTGATATGAAACGCAAAATTCTTTTGATTGGTCTACTGGCCGCGCTCGTGGCTTCGTGTGGGGCCGAATATGTTGTCACCGATTCGGTCGACCGCCATCTCGGTGGCACGCGTACCATCCTCAGCGAGGACACCACATCGCTGTCCAACACCTGTTGCAACTTCTGGGAACGTCAGGCCCTTACTGAGCCCAAGGCATTTGATTTCAGGGTTTTGACGGACACCATGCGCTATGCTTACAGCGTTCCGATGGCACGTGACGGATGGACAATCGAGGACGATAGCCTTTCACGTCTGCTCAGACCGCAAGTGTCTGTTTCCAAGAGTTTCCGATGGTTCACTACCCGCTATCGCTACACGGCCCGCTTTGCGCGGCTCGATAGTCTGCCGGTACCTGTCTCTGACTACCTGACGCCCGACGAAGCGCAGCTGCTGTTTGGTAACAACGAGTGGCCCTCGGATTGGAATGGCGCCGACATGTATGGGTTGCTTGACAAGCTGAACACCAAGTATGTACGTTGGTGGAGCCATTGCATCTTTGAGAAGCAGTATGAGGTGTTCATGGAGCGGGCCGACAGTCTGCAGCGCGAACTGCTTGCCAGTCGGCACGATACGCTGCTTGCCCTGGTTCTTTCCGATTTGTCTGACGACGGTCAGTCGGCACTTGCCACCAAGGCAGAGCTTTTCCCCGAGCTTGATTTCGTCAGCGATTATAGCAATTCCTTTGCGGTACAGGCGGTGGTGATGGACTGGATTGAAAACAATAGCTACGAGACCCACGTCCTTTGGAATGTCGAACTGCCTGACGGTCGCACCGCCGAACACAAGGTTAGTGCCGACCGCTTGTTGCTGGGTGACTATGTAATAGAAGAAACAGGCCGCACCATCAACTGGTGGGCCTGTGTACTGACATTGTTGCTTTTGGGATGTGCCGCGTGGCTTATCCTTCGCGGTGTTCCTTTCGGAGCAAATCGTTCACTGTCTTGACAGGATTGAACGTGGCTACCGGCACTTCGACAAAGAGGGTGATCCAGTTGGCCATGGCTCCGTTCCAAAGACCCGGAAGCTCCTGAGACTTAAGCGTCAATGCACCTTTGGTTTTCTTGCTGATGAAACCCGTCTGGGGGTCGACATACTGCCGCAGGTCGAAGTATCGGCCGCGGTAGTTCTTTGTGCTGCACACCAGGTCGACGGGGTTGAAATGGGTGGATGCCTGGAAGATTGCCTCCTGCTTTGGATCGTTGTGGTTGACTTGTGCCGATTCGACAATCTGGAGGCTTCTACGTTCTTTGGAATCAATGGTATAGAATGGGCCACCACCGGGTTCGCCCAGATTCTTCACCATACCGCAGATACGCATGGGGCGATCGAGCAGATTATGTAGTGTTTTGGTATCGTAATTATCTGGTACCATGATGTTAAGCTTCTCTTCTGCGAAGCGGGCAACCTTGCGAAGCGTTTTCTCGTCGGGTTGGTTGTCGAGGAGTCGGAGCATCTCAAAGGTCTTCTCTTTCAGGTCGAGCAGCATTCCGGCCAGCACTTGCTTGTAGATCACCGTGGTGTGTTTCATCCAGTCGGGCACCACGTTGTCGATGTTTTTGATGAAGATGAGATCGGCACGTTGTTCGTTAAGGTTTTCAATGAGCGCTCCATGTCCGCCTGGACGGAAAATGATTCGACCCTCTTCGTCGCGCAGTGGTTGGTTCTGTTCGTCGACAGCGATGATGTCGGTGTAATGTTTTTGTTCCGAGAAGCTTATCTTTAGTTTGATGTTGAACGTGCTTTCGTAATAGTGTTTTACCTCAGCCATCTTGCGACGAAAGGCGACACGGTGTTCCGGGGAGATGGTAAAATGCAAGTTTACAGTACCATCGGTGCTACGCGAGTAGAGGGCACCTTCGACGATATGTTCTTCGAACGGAGTGCGTTGCACCTCTCCATAGCGGTGGAACTTGAGCAGTGCTTTGGGTAGGCTGCCGTAACCGAGGTACTGTTCTTTGAGCAGGAAGTTGATAACGGTACTGTAATCTCCTCGATGTAGGTACTCTTCAATGTCCAAATCGGCAGCTGCCATGCAGGTTTTCAGGTCGTTGAAGAATGCAAAGGTGTGAATGTTCTCCAAGAACGCCTTGACTTCAGGGAACTCTTTTTCAAAATTGCCAGCCACGCCGAAGTAGGTTGAGGCAAAGGAGTAGAGATCCTTAAACATACGTGTGGCAGCTCCTGACGCGGGAACGAACTTGAGAAGTTTCTTACCGTTGCTAAGTGTGCGGTAAAGTTTCTCGTAACGAGTTATTTCTTTGTCGTCGAGTACTATGATGCCACCATTGGCAGGTGTGGCGGCTGCATCGAGGCATGTCTTCGGAAAACCTTGTTTAAAATGGTCGATCTGTTGCTGTACGCGTTCAACAGAAAGACCCAGCTCATCGAGTTGAGCCAGGTCTTTATGGGTTGGCTTAAAAGTCATGTTTTATGTACTTTAGAATCGAATTTCGTTGGTTAGAACCACTTGTACTTCCTTAGTGTCACCCTCGATGAGGCGGACAGTGCCGGTGCCCATGCGGTAACCACCGTTTTCAAGGTTGTATCTCGCTTGAATTGAGATGATAGCGGGGTTGAGGAAGTAGGTGGAGAAAACGCCACTGCCATCGGTATAACCGCTACGGTAGTTGTAGTCGCTAGAGTTGCAGTTGAACTGATAAGTCTCCACATATACGCCGGAAACGGGGGCTTTGGTGGTTTCGTCGATCACTAAAACGTCCAAATAGCTGTTGGTGTCGCTATCACACGAGCTGAAGAATGTCATCGGTAAGAGACTGAAAAACAGCAAAAGGGAGAAAGTATGGATTTTTTTCTTCATAAATGTAAGATTTTTTGTCTTGTTATGTCTTTTTTTCTTCTTATTTTTGCATTGCAAAATTAGTAAAAATATTCAATATAAGATGAAAAAAATCTATTTTGTCGCATTTTTTTTGCTGACACTTTGTATTGGATCGCTACAACAAGTTTGTGCACAATCGGTTAAGAAGGATAAGCGAGTTCGTGTGGAAATGCTTACTACCGAGGGAAAAATGGTCATTGAGCTCTATAATGAGACGCCGTTGCACCGAGATAACTTCCTTAAATTGGTCAAGCAACACACCTTTGACAGCCTGTTGTTCCATCGTGTTATCAATAAATTTATGATACAAGCGGGTGACCCTAATTCCCGTAATGCCAAACCTAACCAGATGTTGGGCGAGGGGACTCTTGGCTACACCATTCCTGCAGAATTCCGCAAGAATCTCTTTCATAGAAAAGGGGCTCTATGTGCTGCACGCCAAGGTGACAATGTCAATCCACGCAAAGAATCATCAGCATCGCAGTTTTACATTGTCCAAGGCCAGGTTTGGGATGAAGGAACGCTTGACATGATGGAAAAGCGCTTGGGCAAGCCGATCACGCCGGAGCAGCGTAAAATCTATACCACAGTGGGTGGAACTCCCCATCTTGATGGTGATTATACTGTTTTTGGACAGGTGGTTGAAGGTATGGAGGTTATTGATAAGATTGCCATGGTCAAGACTGGCCAGGCCGACCGGCCGGTGAAAGATGTACGCATCCTCCGCATTAAAGTGCTAAAATAAATACTACCAAAGAATAATGAAAGATATTATTTCCCGGTACATTGAAGAAATACGGGCTGCCCGTATCGAGAATTTCAAAGACAAAGCCGCCGAGGTGGAGCGGTTCCGTGTGCGATTCCTTGGTCGTAAAGGTATTATGAATGAGCTGTTTGAACAGTTCAAAACGCTCCCGAATGAACAAAAGAAAGAGATAGGCGTTGCCCTGAACCAGTTGAAGACAGCCGCACAGGCCAAGGTCGAAGAATGGAAAAATTACGTTGAGCAAGCTCCGGAACTCAATGACACGCATGATCTTACCATGCCTGTCGATTTTTCGCAGCGGGGTAGCCGCCATGTGCTTTCGGTTGTGATGAACGAAATCGCCGAGATTTTCGCCCGTATAGGTTTTACAGTTGAGGAATCGGTCGAGATTGAGGACGACTGGCACCTCTTTTCAGCCCTCAATTTCCCCCACGATCATCCGGCACGAGATATGCAAGACACCTTCTTTGTTGAGAAAGAAGAAGGTAAACAGGATGTGGCATTACGTACCCATACCTCGTCGGTACAGGTACGTGTGATGGAAACCCATAAACCTCCTATTCGCATTATTGCACCAGGTCGAGTGTTTAGGAATGAGGCTATTAGTGCCCGAGCACACTGTATCTTCCATCAAGTCGAAGCCTTATATGTGGACAAAAAGGTAACCTTTGCCGATTTGAAACAGACATTGCTCTATTTTGCCAAAGAGATGTTTGGTGAACAAACGCAAATTCGACTGAGACCCAGTTATTTCCCGTTTACTGAGCCTAGTGCCGAGATGGATATTTCGTGCAATATCTGTGGCGGCAAGGGGTGCAATATTTGCAAGGGTACCGGTTGGCTGGAAATACTTGGCTGTGGTATGGTGGACCCCAATGTGCTTGATGCCTGCGGTATTGATAGCAAGGAATATACGGGTTTCGCTCTCGGTATGGGTGTCGAACGTATGGCCATGCTCAAGTATCAAGTGCGCGATCTTCGTCTCTACTTCGAAAACGACCTCCGCTTCCTCCATCAGTTCGACAATATCATCTGATGGCTCGTATTGCAATCAACGACATGCGTTTCTATGCGCACCACGGCTGTTTTGAACAGGAGCGGTCGATCGGGACGCATTTTCGTGTCGACTTATGCTTCGAAGTGGATACATCGCGGGCAGAACTGTCTGATAACATAGATGATACGGTGAGCTACCTGGACGTCTATCAGGTAGTGAAACGCGAGATGATGCAACCATCCAATCTGTTGGAGAATGTGGCTCGCAGGGTGGGGGAGGCTGTGTTGCGCGAGTTCGCTGATACCATGACTGTTATGGTGAGAGTTTACAAATTGAACCCACCTCTTGGAGGGCAGATGGATTCTGTCAGCGTGGAGTTGACGTTGGCGCGATAGTGTTATGTGAGAAATCTAAAGAAATTCGATCATCGTTTCGCCGACCTTGCCTATGGGGAAGGTCGGCGTTTCGTTTAAGCATAGATGATGTATAGGTGAAAGTGGGGAAAGGTATGGAAGGTGTAAGGATGGTGTAAGGAGGGTGTATGGTTGATGCTGATTTACAGGAAGGTGTAACCGCTGCTATTTGAGTGTGATGTCAGATGAGGCTCGATTATGGCATCTAAATATCATGGAATAAGATGGTTGGCTATAGTAATCCTTCGTCGTGGAAGCTGTAGTAGTCGGGTTGTCCCGTATGTGTTATGGCGATGATAAGATGCTCGGTCAGTTCTATTTGCAGTAGTTTTCCTGCCTCTACAAGGCGTTGAGTCAGCCGACGGTCTTCGGCGCTTGGACGAATGCTGCCGGACGGATGATTGTGTAACGCGGCGATTTTCACGGCTTTGGATTCAAGTGCCCCTCGAAAAACGATGCGAGGATCGACCTGGGTTTCGGTCTGACCACCCATGGCGATACGTTGGCGCGCGATTACACGGTTATGGGTGGTGAGGTGGACAACCCAAAACTCCTCGTGGTCGAGGTCGGCGAGGATGGGTTTCATGTAGTTGAACAACTCTGTACTATTACTGATTATCAGTTCTTTGTCGTTGATCAATTCACTCTGCATCCGCCACCCTAGTTCAAGTGCAGCCAGCAGGGTGGTTGCTTTGGCTTTGCCAAGTCCCTTGATTGAGGCCAACTGCTTGTAATCCATACGGGAGAGTGTTGTCAATCGATTGTCGGTCAGGTGAAGGATCTCTTTTGCCACATCGACGACAGATTTGCCCGTCACGCCGCTACGTAGAAGTATTGCAATTAACTCAGCATTAGTTAGTTCCTTTTTTCCGTGAAGAAGCATTTTCTCGCGTGGTCGATCCTCGTCGGCCCATTCTTTCACGGAGAGGTATTTTTTTGCTTCCATATCTCGTTGTGTATCTACAATTTCGATGCAAAGATACATCTTTTTTTTCAATTTTGTTTGCTATGTCAAAAAAAAATGGTAATTTTGCACATTCATAAGTGAATAAAGAAAATATATAAATTTATACATAAACTATGCAGAATAAAGGACTTATCAGATTTTTGGCGTGGGCATTCGCATTGGTATGTTTGTTCCAATTGTCGTTTACTTTCGTGACAAGCAGTGTTGAGCGCAAGGCCAAGAAAGCAGCTGAAAACTACATCAAGAGTGAGCAGGCGCAGCAGTTGGTTGCAACCCGTACAGATAATGCCGTCGACGCTCAAATTCTCATGGACTCCCTCCGTAACGACCGTGAAGCCCGCTATCTAGACTCCATGGCCTCTCAGAAGGTCTATTTGGGTTACACCTATCGTCAGTGTCAGAGCCGCGAAATCAACCTTGGTCTTGACCTGAAAGGTGGTATGAACGTGATGCTTGAGGTGTCAACCGTCGACGTGGTTCGTGCCTTGGCCGACCATACTGAGGACCCCCTCTTCAACCAGGCCATCGACAATGCCTTGGCCGCCCAGAAGAAGAGTACCAATCGTGACTTTGTTTCCCTTTTCTACGACGAAATACTCAAGCTCGATCCCAACGTGCAGTTGGCTTCGTATTTCAGCGGTCAGCTCCGTGATAAGATTAAACTCGGCGACAAAAACGATGATGTAATCAAGGTTGTCAAGGAAGAGGCCGCCGGTGCATATGACCGTACTTACCAGATTCTCAGTCAGCGTATCGACAAATTTGGTGTGGCTCAGCCCACCATCCAGAAGTTATCTGCTTCAGAGCGTATCCTGGTGGAGCTTCCCGGTGTAAAGGAGCCAGAGCGTGTGCGTAAACTTTTACAGGGTACTGCCCAGCTGGAATTCTGGCAGACCTACGACAATACCGAGGCTATCAAATTCCTCGCTGACGCCAATAACTTCCTCGCTTCGATTAATAATCCGGTTGATGCTGATTCCAACGTAGTTGAAACTGAAGCTACGGCAGAAAAGGATAGTACTGAGGCAATGCTGGAGCAGTTGACCGCTGATAATACGGCCAATGCTTCCCAGGCGGCTAGCCTGGAGGAGTTTGCTAAGGCCAACCCCCTGATTTCAAAGCTGCAGCTTTATATGGACCAGAATGGCAGCCCGCTTCCGGGTCCCATTGTTGGCCTTGCCGCCAGCAAGGATCGAGCTGATATCAGTGCCATGCTGGCCAAAGCGGCTGAAAAGAAGGTCTACGATCCCCGCACGGTGAAATTCCTTTGGTCGGCCAAGGCAGATGAACAACACTTCGGTCCCGATGTGTACGTTCTCTATGCGATCAAGATTACGACCCGCGACGGTTCGGCCCTCCTGGACGGTGGTTGCATCAGCGATGCCCGTCAGGACTTCTCGACCGTGGGCGGCAATGAGATTTCGATGACCATGAATAGCGAAGGCGCTCGTGAGTGGAAACGCATCACTGGCGAGAATGTGGGTAACTGCATCGCTATCGTCCTGGACGATCAGGTCTATTCGGCACCTCGTGTCAATGGTGAGATTGCCGGCGGCCGTTCCTCAATTACGGGTGACTTTACGCTTGAAGAGGCCAAAGACCTTGCTAACATCTTGAAGAGCGGTAAGCTTCCTGCCCCTGCAGTCATTGTGCAGGAGGCTGTGGTGGGTCCTTCGTTGGGTCAAGAGTCGATTCGTAATGGTCTTATCTCGTTCATCCTGGCATTCATTGTAGTGCTCATCTACATGGTTGTATTCTACAATCGTGCCGGTTGGGTCTCGGTGGCTGCCCTTATTACTAATGTATTCCTTCTTATAGGTATTCTCGCCTCTATCGGTGCTGTGCTTACATTGCCTGGTATTGCCGGTATTGTGCTGACCATGGCAATGGCAGTCGATGGTAACGTGATTATCTACGAGCGTGTCAAAGAGGAGCTCCGTGCAGGTTCCAGCCTTGTCAATGCAGTCGAAAACGGTTTCAAGAATGCCTATTCGGCTATCATCGACGGTCAGGTGACCACTTTCCTGCTGGGTCTGGTGCTGATTATGTTCGGCTCGGGCGCTGTCCAGGGTTTCGCTGTTACCCTCTGCATCGGTATTGTTACTTCTCTGTTTACGTCGATTTTCATCACCCGTTTGATTATTGACAGCAACTTGCAGCATAAGCGCAAACTCAATTTCTCGTTCCCCTTCTCGGAGAATTTCCTACGCAATGCTCATATTGACTTTATAGGTAAGCGTAAATTGTTCTACACTATCGCAGGTGTGGCTATTGTGATTTGCATTGTCAGTTTCTGTTTCCGTGGTTTGAGTTTTGGTATTGACTTCTCAGGTGGTCGTACCTATGTGGTCCGTTTCGACCAGCCGGTCAATGCTGTCGATGTGCGTGCCGACTTGGCTAAGCAGTTTGAAGAGGCACCCGAGGTGAAGACCTATGGCCCGAGTAATCAGCTTAAGATTACGACCAAATATAAGATTACGGAGGACGGTGATGCAGTCAAGAATGAAATTGTTGAAAAACTGTATGCTGGTACAAGCGAATACTTTTCGTCGCCAATCAGTGTCGAGGAGTTTAAGAGCACGGAGACCAATCCGCTGGGTATCATCCAGGCCGATCAGGTGGGTGGAACTATCGCCCACGACAACTTGGTGCATTCTATCTGGGCTGTGATCGGTGGTCTGCTTGTGATGTTCGTTTATATTGGTCTGCGTTTCCGTAGTTGGCGTTTCGGTATCGGATCTGTGTCCGCTTTGACGCACGACACGGTTCTGGTTATCGGCATTTTCTCGCTACTTTACGGTCTGCTGCCGTTCAACCTCGAGGTTGACCAGTACTTTATTTCGGCTGTGCTTACGGTTATTGGTTATTCCATCAATGCTACAGTGGTTATCTTCGACCGTGTTCGTGAATACCGTAAACTATATCCCAAGCGTAGCTTAAATACACATATGAATGATGCCATCAACTCCACGTTGGCACGTACGGTGAATACTTCTGGAACCACATTTGTTACACTGCTTATGATGTTTATCTTCGGCGGTGAGGTGATTCGTGGATTCATCTTTGCCTTGTTGGTTGGTGTGTTGGTGGGTGTCTTCTCATCGCTCTGCATTGCCTGCTCGATTGTCTATGAGATTTCGGGCAAGCAAAAGACCAAAGAGTTGGCCCAATAACGATTAAAAGAAACAATAATCAATAATCTCTTACATGTAAACGCAATGAGAATGTTTAGAAAAGTACTATTGACATTCGGACTCTTGCTGATGGCGGAAATGGTTGCCTTGGCTCAGGGAACCCTGAAGGGCACCATTACCGACGCCAAGACAAAAGAGGCTCTGCCTTTCGTTAATGTTGTGGTGAAGCAAGACGGTAAACAGGTTCACGGCGGACAGACCGACTTTGATGGTATCTACACCATCAAACCTCTTTCGGTCGGCAAGTACGACATCGAAGTGTCGTATGTGGGTTACAACCGCTACGTGCAGACGGGTATCAATGTGAAAGCCTCGGGCTTCACTGTCGTCGATGTGGCTTTGAATCCAACTGCCACTACTCTGGAAGTGGTAGATATTGTGGCTGACAAGGTGCCTGTAATTGAGATTGGCTCAGCTGAGCAGGGTGCTCGTCTTTCGAGTGACGATATCGCACGTATGCCAGGTAACTCTGTTGAGAGTATTGTGGCTTCGGTCGGTGGTATTGGATACAGCGATGGTGGCACGGGTACGGCTCGTGGAGAAAGCGGTATGGTGACCCAGCAGGGTAACGTCCGTAAACGTACGGGTATCGCGGCACCTAAGGAGGCTATCGCTGAAATTCAGGTCATTCTTGGTGGTACACCCGCAAGCATCGGTGAGGCTATCGGTGGTACTCAGATTATTACTTTAAAACCGCCAACGAGTCAGTTCAAGGGCTTGGTGCGTTGGGAGACCTTATTGGATTACCGTCTCTATAATGCATTGGTTCTATATTTGACGGGTCCGGTATTTAAGAAGAATTTTGTTCAAGCCGATGGTTCTTCGATTGAACGTACTCTTGTGGGTTTCCGTCTGACAGGACAGGCTGCTTACGAGAAGTCTCCGTTCTATCGCGTCAAAGGGTATCGTTATCAGATTGTGAAAGATGAGCTTGTAAGACAGTTTGAAGAGAATCCCTTGTCGTATGATCCCCTTACTGGTGGTGTGAACTACTCAGCAGAAACCCAATTGCATAAGGAAGATTTCTATGAAATTACTCGTCTGCGTAAGAAAAACTTTACAGATGGATCGCGTGTTCCTAACTTACAGTACTATAGTATAGGAATGGAAGGTGCTTTGGACTTTAGGTTCTCTGATTATGCCACCCTTACTCTGACAGGTGAGTTCAGCTACAGCCATTCTCCCTCGTCAAGTATTTCTCCTTTGACTATGCCGTTGATGGGTCAGATGGTTGGAGAGTCCGTAAACATGGCATTGACAGTTGACTTTACTCAACGTTTCCCGGATGCTGAGTCTTCGAACGAAGATGAAGCCAAAGCCTCTTCGCCGATCAAAAACGTGATGTACAATGTCACTGGTATGATCAACCGCTATACAACCAAGTCATATGACGAGACTTTCGGTAGCAGTATTAATGATGTGTTTAAGTATGGTTATATAGGTAAATTTATCACAGAGAAGATCCCGACTTATGAGTTACGTCAAATCAACTATAATGGTATTCAACAATGGGCCAATGTTCAGAATAACTGGAGAGATCAAGTAACGTATGTATCTCCCAACGATCCTGTCAATGGTTATACTACTTACAATCCTATTCTGGCCAACTATAATGAACAGCTTTTCTTCTCGTCAGAGTTTCAGGACATTCAGCCTTATCTGACTACTCGCGATTACATCAATCTGTATAAAGGTCTGTATAGTGGTGACTCTCCTTCAAGTATTTATCGACTTATTAATAATGTGGGTGTGAAGGGTTCGAGTTTCTCCAAGAGCCAGAATGATTACCTCTATTTACAAGCCAAGGCTTCGGCTGATATCAAGGGCCATGAAATTGAGGTTGGTTTCCAATATGACCAAATGTGGCAGTCTTCCTATTATCTGGATGCTTATAGCCTTTGGACAATTATGCGCCAGAACGCCAACCGCCATATTCTTCAGATGAATACTGCAGACTCTGCTGCCATTTATGAGCAACGTGGTTCTCAGCTCTATGTAAGTTATCCTCGCCTGCTCGATAGTGAACAGCAGTCTCCTTTCGATGCTGCATTCCGTAAATACTTAATGGATCATGGCTACAGAAATACAGACGGTAGTTTGATTGATGAGTACACATGGATTGATATTGACCGTTATTCTCCCGATGAGTATGTTCAGGCCGGAGGTATTGAAATGTTCTCGGCAGATGAACTCTTCAATAGTGGTAATCAGATTGTAAGTTATCTGGGTTATGACCATGCAGGTAAAAAGTACAATGGTCGTGACTGGAGTTTTGACCGTTTCTTCAATTCTGATGAACGTCTTCTTCCTGCCTTCTCACCCATCTATATGGCTGGATATATACAGGATAAATTCTACTTCCAAGACCTGATCTTTAACGTTGGTGTTCGTGTTGACTATTTCAACGGTAATCAGTGGGTTTTGAAGGATCCATACTTGTTGTATCAGTCTTATACCGTAGCAGATATCCGCAATACTCCGTCGCTTATTAGTGGTGGTGACCAGTATCTGTACACTGAAGGAATAGAGGACTGGATCCCTTATGTAAGCTATGTGCCGGATGAGACTAACACTACAATGCCCACCATTGTTGGTTATCGTTCCCCGGAAGGTAAATGGTATGACGCTTCTGGTACCGAAGTCGCTTCACCGAGTGATGTGAATGGTGTGTCAGGTAAACCGACTCCCTATCGTACCAGTGGTGAAGGTGGCGGACAGGACGCTTTCAAGAACAATACCGTCTATCGTAGCGCTTTTGAACGTTATACTCCCCAAATTGTTGCTATGCCTCGTATTGCCTTCTCGTTCCCCATTGGTGAAAAGTCGCAGTTCAAGGCTAGTTATGACATTATTGCTCGTCGTCCGTCTTCAGGTTGGGAAGCCAGCTATCTGAGCTATCTTTATATGACACAGGTTTCCCTGATTTCCAACCCCAACTTGAAGCCTGAACGTATTACCAACTACGAACTTGGTTTCCAGCAGGCTCTCAACCAGTCGTCGGCCATCAGTGCATCGGCTTACTATAAAGAAACCCGTGATCTGATCCAGCTCGTACAGTATGCTGGTGCCGATCCTAACCCCAATTACTACAGCTACGATAATAAGGACTTCCGTACAATTAAGGGTGTCACGTTGGCTTATGATTTGCGCCAGACCAAAAATATTCGTATCAATGCAAACTACACGTTGCAGTATGCTGAGGGTACTGGTCTGTCATCCACCACAATGACCGAACTTATCAAGGAGGGTTATACTACGCTGAAAATGCTTAACCCCATCAGCGATGACCGCCGTCATGAGTTTAAGGCTAATGTTGACTTCCGTTATCGTTCTGGTGCCAAGTACAATGGTCCTACAATCACCCGTGTCGTAACTGACAAGGAGACTGGCGAGAAACGTAAGAAAGAGATCAAGCTTCTGGAGAACTTTGGTATCGACTTCCTTGCTGTTGCACAATCCGGTCGTCCTTATACCAAGCAGTTGTCTAACTCACAGGCTACTATCGTTGGTGGTTATCGCGGAGCTCGTATGCCGTGGGGCTTCTACTTCAATGTGGTTGCCGACAAGGTATGGTTCTTGAACGTTGGCAAACGCGAGACCTATCTCAAAGTTGACCTTACCGTCAATAACCTCTTTGATATCCGAAATATTGTGAATGTATGGCCCGTCACGGGTAACCCTGAAGATAATGGATACCTCACCGACCCCGAATCGCAGCAGATTATCAATGCTTATTTGGATCCGCAAGCCTACCGTGACATCTACACTATCATTCTGCGCAATAATACATGGTACTACTCTGGTCCGCGTACGATCAGACTGTCAGTGTCCTATAACTTCTAATCCATCAGCGAAAAAAACATATCAAGATGAAAAGTATATATAGCAAATTGGTTTTGATTTCCTTGCTGCTTATCACAGCCTCGGCTCCTATTTCGGCACGCGAGTATGTGGGAAGCAAGAAAGTCAACACGAAGAAAGCTGCTGTACAATCAAAAGCCGCTGTTTGTAAGAGAGCTCAGAGTACCGCCGAGCTTAACATCAACAATGTGCGTGCTTTGATTAACGGCTATGGTAACATGTGGTACGACGGCAGTGTGGCTAAGTACCACCTGCCGAAAAACAGTAACACCTGCCCGCTTTTCTGTGCGGCCCTGTGGATTGGTGGTACTGACGTTAATGATCAGTTGCGTATTGCCGCCCTCCGTTTTGGTACCGACGGTGATGACTACTGGCCGGGTCCTCTGAAGATCAATGGAACAGCCTCGGTTGACCTACCTGTGTGTAACAATTACGACAAGCACTTCATTATTACCAAAGCCGAAGTGTTGGCTCACAAGGCTCACTTCGAGTATGATGAGAATGGTGCTACTGGTGACAACCCTGACATTCCGGACATCATTCGTAAATGGCCTGCTCACGGTGTAGGTGATGACCTGAGTCCCTATCTGGCCCCCTTCTTTGATGCCAACCACAACAATATTTATGAGCCGGAGTTGGGTGACTATCCCTATTATGACTTTGAGAATGACCTTTGCCCCCGAACACTGAAGGCAGAATGGGGAAGTAAGTACACCGAACATGTAGCTCCGACTATTGAAACCACGAAAGGAATTGTCAAGGGAGGTCTTCTGTCTGACCAGGTGTTGAAGGGTGACCAGACCATATGGTGGGTCTTCAACGATAAAGGAAACACTCATACTGAGTCGAAAGGTGAGGCTATCGGTCTTGAAATTCGTGCACAAGCTTTTGCCTTCTCCACGAACGATGAAATCAACAACATGACTTTCTACTCGTATGAGATCATCAACCGTTCAAGCTATGAACTCCGCGAAACCTATTTTAGTCAGTGGGTTGATCCGGATTTGGGTTATGCTTGGGACGACTTTGTCGGATGCGATGTCCGTCGTGGTCTTGGCTATTGCTACAATGGTAAGCCTCAGGATACACCAGGTTCGGGTAGCTATTCTGGTTTACCCCCGGCAGTCGGTATCGACTTCTTCCAGGGTCCGTATATGGATGCCGATGGTCTGGATAATCCCAAGATTGACATTCCCAAGATTTTGAGTGACAGTTATACCAATCTACAGGTAAAGAATTTGCTTCAGAATTACCGTCAGGTAGACACCGCTGGTAACGTTTATTATGATACAATCTCTATTACCGATGATGCTGACCTCTTCTTTACCTTGGATCCCGCCAGCTGGTATTTTGTTCCTGGTGATGCAGTCGGAAATTGCGCCATCAATGGTGTGAACTTTGGTAACAACATTATTGATGATGAGCGTTTCGGTATGCGCCGTTTCGTCTATTACGATAACTCAGGTGATGCTATCTATGGTGAACCTACAAAGGCTAGTGACTATTACAATTACCTGCGTGGTTATTGGAAGAATGGTCAGCGCATGAAATACGGTGGAAATGCTGTATCGAACGGCGTTGATCCTGCTAAGATCGATTGTGACTTCATGTTCCCTGACGATAGTGACCCGTGGCATTGGGGTACCGATGGTATTATTCCCACCACCAACCCCACTGACTGGCGTGAAATTACTGCTGGTAACAGTCCTGGAGACCGCCGCTTCATGCAGTCTGCCGGCCCCTTCACTTTGAAACCCGGAGCTTTGAACTACATTACGGTGGGTATCCCCTTTGCTCAGGCTTCGTCCGGTGATGGTCAGTGGGCTTCTGTTACCGCTCTCCGTTCCATCGATGACGTTTGCCAGGCCCTCTTCGAGAACTGCTTCAAGGTTCTTGACGGTCCCGATGCTCCCACGATGACCTGCCAGGAGCTCAACAACGAAATTATTCTTTACCTCTCTTATGAGGATCGCAGCTCCAACAACTTTAATGAGAAATATCGTGAGATTGATCCCGCCATTCCGCGTAGCTATGCTGACGATCGTGGTGAGACTCACCTCTATGACTCGGTTGCCCGTAGCTATATCTTCGAAGGCTATCAGATTTATCAGCTCAAGGATGCTAACACTTCTGTCGCTGATATCTATGACGAGTCCAAGGCCAAGTTGGTTGCCCAGTGCGATATCAAGAACTTCTACGATACCTTAATCATTACCTCTTCCTTGGCTCTCAATGCCAACCATGACACCATCACTATTTATGATACGACTCCCAATGGTAGCCCGAGCCTTCCCATTTCCAGACTCGTCAACTATACTACCAATACGGCCACTGGTCTTATCACCGGTCAGGTCATGGTTGATGGTGCCAATGAGGGTATCCAGCATGTCTTCCGCATCACTACCGATGCTTTTGCCACAGGAACCAATACTCAGCTTGTAAATAATAAGGAGTACTATTTCATTGCTGTTGCTTACGCACAGAACCGCTTTAAAGAATACTCTCAGACCGATGCTGCCTTCCTCGATGGTCAGAAAGAACCCTATCTTGCTGGTCGTAAAAACGAAAAGGGTCATGGCATCGAGCCGATTACTGCCATCCCGCACAATCCTGCTGTTGAGAACGGTGGTAAGATCGCCCAAGCAGAATTTGGCATGTGCCCCAATATCATCCGTATAGAGGGCTTTGGTAACGGTACCAGTTCAGGTCTTCGTATGACCGAGGCCTCTATCGCCGAACTTATGGGTGCTCCCGGTGTTGAAGGTAAAGGCCCCGGAACCTATGTGGAGAACTACTTTACACCTGCTGGTGGTGCACGTGGAGACTACTCTTACATGAATAGCCCCTGTATTGTTGCCCATCCCGAGTATGAGGAGAACTATGGTCCTATCAACGTTCGTGTCATTGACCCGTTCAAGTTGAGAGAAGGTAGTTTCAATATCATGTTCTGGAACATGGCAGTCAATGCCAGCGGTGACACCATCAACAATGATACGCTCGGTGTCAATAAGAAGACCCGTTGGTGCATCGTCAATGCCGATCCTACCAAACCAGTCTATATTTCTGGAACCGACACTGTCTACAAAGTCTGGTCGCATTTCGCCATTTCGCGCTATAACGAACAGATATTCCCCGAGTTGGGTATTGCTGTCTCGCTGCTCAATCCTGAGCCGGCAGCCACCAATATCGATATCTCGGGCTATACCACTTCGTCAGGTACCCGTCAGCCCAACTACTTCGCAGGTGGTTTCTATCAGGGCTTTGTCAATGAAGGCGCCCTCCTCGGTTCGTCGATGACTTTCGCCGACGAGACCAAACAGTGGCTCTATGGTGTGCCCGACGACGATTCATACCTCATCTATAACTGGATCCGTTCCGGTAGCCAGTTCTCGCCTAACGCCTACGGCTCGTTCATCTCCCCCACCACACAGTATGACGTCAACGAGATGTACCTCGATGAAGACTACTTCAAAGCTTTCGTCAAAGAGCAAGGTAGTATGACAAGCTCTGTCGACTCGAGCGAGGGTATCGACAAGACCCAGCTTTACGAAGATGTGGTCGGTGGCCTCTGGGCTCCTTACGGTGTGGTTTCCACCATGCCTTTCCACCCGGGCTTCAGCTTCGCACCCTTCATCAGCGAAGAGGATCATATCCGTGACAGTATCAGCTCTATTAGTGGTATTGCCAACCGTTACCAGTTGGAGCGTCTGCTGCTTGCCAACGTTTACAACAAGGCTCTTAACTATAATGAGCTTGCCAAGTTGCCGAGCGTCCATATCGTTATCACCGCCGACAAGACCAAGTGGACCCGCTGCCCGGTTGTCGAGATGTGCGACGACCATACGCAGTCTGAGGGCAATGTACGCCGCTTCATGAGACGTGCCCATGCTTCGGTCGATAAGGATGGCAAGACTTGCGCAGATCTCGGTATCAATGCCAATGCCAACGATCCCAACAACCCCGCTTATATCGACTCGATCGGTATGGGTTGGTTCCCGGGCTACGCCATTAACACCGTCACCGGTGAGCGTCTGAACATTATGTTCGGTGAGGATTCGCGTTACGTGCAGTTCAACGGCCGCGACATGAAGTGGAACCCCGTCAGCACCACCATGGAAGGTACGCAGAACTATGTCATGGGCGGTCGCCACTTCATCTATGTGATGAACGCCACCCGTCAAACCTTCTACGACCTGCAGGATGCTGCCAACACCAACCTCAACAAGTACTTCACCTATGTGACGCCTAGTTACGATGGTGGTCGTTGGGCCATCAAGATGCTCAAGTCTGCCGAACATATGATGAACTTCAGCACCCGTGGCAACCGTATGATCTATAAGGGTATCGTCAACCGCGTCGACAACTACAACGCCATCCGCGACTCCATCGCACTGCTCTATGCGTCGACCGCCTGGGTCAACATGCCCCTGGTCAATACTCGCTACCAGTTCGATGACCCGAAGGACATGCCTTGCGACGTGACCATCAACATCGACATTCGTACACCGTACAACAAGAACATGACCTTCAACGGCACCACCGCCGTCCAGGCTGGTAATGCTGCCGTCAACAGGAACATGCCCGCCTACCAGTTCATCATCAACGCTTCCGATGCTGTGCTGGAGAACCAGGCCACTGCCGAAGATGCACGCAAGAGCTATGTCGATTCTCTCCTGAGTCTCATCAACGTGGTCCCCAACCCCTACTACAGTTACTCCAACTACGAGACTGCCAGCCAGCTGGAGACCAAGGTACGTATCATCAACCTCCCCACCGGTATCAATAAGAACGGTAAGCCTGAAGGTTGCTACATCCGCATCTACACCGCGGACGGCACCCTGGTGCGTACCCTCGGCCCGACGGCAACCAGCCGCACCACCGATCCCCATGCCGCTGGAGTCGCTGAGAATACCACCGTTGACTGGGATCTGCACAACCAGTCCGGTATCCCCATTGCCGGCGGTATGTACCTCATCCATGTCACTGTTCCCGGTATCGGCGAGCGCGTCATCAAGTGGTTCGGAACCATGCGTCCTGTCGACCTCAACTCTTTCGGATTCTAACCTGCGTAACACCTAACGAACGACAAAAAATTACAGAAGATGAAAAATATATTTAGAATATTTGCTGTAGTTGTGGTCCTTTCGGCCCTCACGTCGCAGTCGGCCTTGGCCGGCAATGACGAACGCCGTGGTACAGCCGGTGCCTCCGAGCTGCTCATCAACCCGTGGGCACGCAACACCGGTTGGGGTGGCGTCAACGTAGCCAACGTGCGCGGTCTGAGTTCCATGTTCTCCAATGTGGCAGGTCTTGCCTTCGTCAACAATATCGAGGTGGGCTACTCCAACACCATGCTCTATGGTGGCAAGAACGGCCTGACCAGCGGCGCCTCCATCAACACCTTCGGCCTCGGCATCCGCGTCTTCGAACGCGGTGTCGCCGGTGTGTATGTCATGGCGATGAGCTTTGGCGACATCGATATCACCAGGTACGATAATCCTGAAGCCGGCAACAATGGTACCTTCTCGCCCTCCTACATGAACATCAATGTGGCCTACGCTCACAGCTTTACCAACACCATTCATGGCGCCGTCACCTTCAAGGTGGTCACCGAGAGCACCGACAACGTCTCTGCTTCGGGTCTGGGTATCGATGCCGGTATCCAGTATGTCACCGGTGAGGACGACGAGCTCAAGTTCGGTATCGCCTTGAAGAACTGGGGTCCTTCGATGAAGTTCGGTGGCACCGGCCTCTCGCTGCAGATGGTCAACACCGCCGGCAACAACTTCACCGTCGAGACGCGTGCCGCCGAGATGGAGCTTCCCACTTGCCTCAACATCGGTATCTCCTACGACTTCCTGATTGAGAAGTGGGATCAGCGCATCACTCTGGCCGCTGCCTTCACCTCCAACGCCTTCCTGCGCGACAACTACACCGTCGGTATCGAGTACGGCTTGCTCAACATAGTCCAGCTGCGCTGTGGCTACATCATGCAGCCCGGCCTCTGGAGCGGCGCCGCCGCCACCGCCAACAACGGCCTCTGCGCCGGTCTGTCGGTCGACGTGCCCTTTGGCAAGGACAATGATCAGATGGGCCTCACCATCGACTACTCCTACCAGTCGGCCTCGCCCCTGCGCGGCACCCACGCCATCGGAGCCAGTTTCCGCTTCTAGTTCCGCCGGCAGAGACACGTAGAACCAAAACATAGGGAAAGGCTTTGCGACAAGCCTTTCCCACTTTTTAAACGTCTCGCGAAAGGGCCTCCCCAGGCTCATTACGATTCATTATTAAAACTATATAATTGCAACAACAGTCATGGCAGAAATAAAATATTACAGCGAAGAGGGTCTTCAGAAACTGAAAGACGAACTCCATCACCTGATCGTCTTCGAGCGTCCGGCCGCATCGGCCGCCATCGCCGAGGCACGCGACAAGGGTGACCTCAGCGAGAACGCCGAGTACGATGCCGCCAAGGAGGCCCAGGGCCACCTCGAGGCCCGCATCAGCAAGCTCCAGGACCTCGTGGCCAACGCCCGTCTGCTCGACGAGAGCAAGATCGACACCTCCAAGGTGCTCCTCCTCTCCATCATCACCATCCGCAACACCAAGAACAAGATGGTCCAGAAGTACACCATCGTCCCCGAGAGCGAGGCCAACCTCAAAGAGGCCAAGATCAGCATCACCTCGCCCTTCGCCTCGGCTTTCCTGGGCCACAAGGTGGGCGACACCGTCGAGGTCAATGTGCCCGCCGGCAAGATGACCTTCGAGTTGATCAAGATCGAGCGTTAAAGTTCAATGGCCTGAAAGCCCTGAAAGTCTTAAAAAAACACAACCGTTATGGCTAGTATTTTCAGCAAGATTGTGGCGGGCGAGATTCCCTGCTACAAGGTCTTCGAGACCGAGCATTGTCTGGCATTCCTCGACATCAACCCCGTCGTCCGCGGCCATGTGCTCTGCATCCCCAAACAGGAGGTCGACTACATCTTCGACATCGACGACGAGCTCTTCACCGAGCTGCACCTCTTTGCCAAGCGAGTGGCCAAGGGTCTCAAGAAGGTGTGCCCCTGCATCAAGGTCGGCGTCGCCGTGGTGGGCATCGACGTGCCCCACGCCCACATCCACCTGATGCCCCTCAACCAGCCCGGCGACCTCAACTTCGGCCACCATGTGGCCATGAGCGCCGACGAGCTGAAGGCCCTGGCGGCCGACATCGCGAAAGCGATTGATTGAATGTAGCCAATCATTCTTTTCAGTCCAATTCCTGAGGGGTAATCCCTCTGATTCTTATACTCTTACGGCATTTTAACATTTGTAACTTGCTGTAAGAGTATATATTATGCTCTCTTCTAGCTGGAAGCTGGCTGGAGACTGGCTGAAAACTGCCTATTTTCAGCCAGCCTCCAGCCAGCTTTCAGGGAGTTGATAGGGAGTTGATAGGGAGAAAAGGGGTGGAAGGGGTGAGGAAAATATTTGTTAAAATAGGAAGATTTAACTTTTCGGTAAGAAAAAAATCGTATATTTGCACATTGGTTATATTGACCGAAAATACACAATTATTAAACATAAATAGTTATGAGAAAATCAGTTACCACTTTTTGTGCGTTGCTCCTGCTGACGCTCGGAGCCTCGGCACAGAACATCACGGTGCAGAATGCCCTCGGGCAGGCTCCCGCGACGTTCCTCCAAAACAACCTGCTGGGTGGTGGTGTGTATGTGTTCAATGCCAAGTTCAGCAACATGTCTGGCAACATCACTACAGAAAACATCGGCACCTTCCAGAGCAACGGTTACCTTAATCTGTCGATGAGTGGCGGTATCATCATGACCACCGGCAACATCGACGTGGCCCCCGGCCCCAACAACTCGACCTACCTCTCGAATGCCATCAACGGCTTCTACAGCGACACCGAGTTGCAGCCCATCGCCACCAACACGATCAATGGTTGCTCGACGCTCGACTTCGACTTCGTCACCCTGTCGGGTTCGATCTCGTTGAACTACTGCTTCGGCTCGGAGGAGTATCCCGAGTTCGTGTGCTCGAGCTACAACGATGTGTTCGCCTTCTACGTGACGGGTCCCGATCCCGAGACCGGTGAAGAGGTGACGCGCAACATTGCCATCATCCCCGGCACCATCGATGCCGACCATCCTGACGGCATTCCCGTGGCCATCAACACGGTCAACCCCGGTGTCCCCGGTAGTTCCGGTGGTGGAGACGGTTGCATCTACGACTACAGCGGCAACTATGTCGAGAATATCGATCCCACGGGTGTGCAGTATGACGGCTTTACCAGCAAGATGGCCGCCACGGCCGACCTGATGCCCTGCGCCGTCTACCACATGCACATCTCGGTGTGCAACGTGGGCGACAACGCCTACGACAGCGGTGTGTTCCTCGAGAGCGGCAGCTTCTCGGCTCCCACCATGGCCATCGGCCTGAGCCGTCCGGGCGTCACCCCGGTGCACGGCAGCTGCCCCACCGAAATCCCCCTCACCCTGGCCCAGACCCAGTTTGACGAGGGTACGGTGCACTTCTCGTTCGGCGGTACCGCCGTCCTGGGCACCGACTTCGAATTTGTCGACGAGAACGGTGTGGCCATCGACACCAACGGCCTGGTCATCGACCGCGACGTGCACAGCTTCATCCTGAAGGGTCTGCAAGGTGCCGACCTGAGCCAGGAGAAGACCATCGATGTCTATCTGGCTACCTCGCTTTGCGCCAACTTCCCGCAGCTGGTCTCCTACGACACGATGCACTTCACACTCGACCACGGTGGCGACGTCCGCGTCAAGGACACCACCATCACCTGCACCTATGCCTGCTTCGAGGTGGGCACCGACCTGGAATATGGTGAGAATGTCAGCTACCGTTGGGAGCCCACCACGGGCCTCGACGACCCCTACAGCCTGCACACCACGGCCTCGATCTTCGAGAGCACGAACTACATGCTCATCGCCACCGGCGGTAGCGGCTGCAACAGCGACACGGCCTATGTGAGCGTGGTCATCGCCAACGACAACCCCGACATCCCCGTGGGTATCGACGAGGCTGACCAGAACGCTCTGGCCGTCTATCCCAACCCCGCCAATGACGTGATCCACATCGACGCCGCCGAGGTGCAGCGCGTGGAGGTCTTCTCGCGCGAGGGTCGCAAGGTCTACGAGCAGAACTACAATAACTTCAGCGGTACGCTCGACATACCCACCGACGGCATGGATGCCGGCATCTATGGCATCCGCCTTAGCACCGCCCAGGGTATGACCGGTGCCAAGATAGTCGTTAACAAATAAACACTGAATTGCTATGAAAAAGATATCAATAATATTTGCATTCCTGTTCGCCTTTGTCGCCATGGGCAACAAGGCACAGGCCCAGTGTGCAGGCACACAGTGTCAGATCACGGTTATCGCCACCGACAACTTTGGCGACGGCTGGGAGGGAACGCTCGATGTGAAGCAGAACGGCAATGTCATCCAGACCATCGAATTAGACAATGGGTACTCCCAGGAATTCGATGTTCTCATCTGCTCGTCCGATTCGGTCACTGTTCAGTATAATGGTGCAAACAATTACAGTGAGAACTACTATACGGTGCTCAACGGCGACGGTACGGTGGTTCTGAGCAATATTTTCGGCGTTGACGGCGAGAGCCATACCTTCATGCCGGTATGTCCCACCTGCCCGAGACCTGTCAACCTGTCGGTTACTTCGGTGGGTGCCACGACGGCCACCATCGGTTGGATCGAGATGGGCTCCGCCACCCAGTGGTATTACAGCTACAACACCGAGCCCGTGCCCAGCGGGGAATGGAGCTACACCAGTACCAATGCTGCTTTCCTCACGGATCTCACTCCCAATACGCAGTACTATTTCTTTGTGCGTTCCTACTGTGGCGGTACCGATACTTCCACCGCGAACTCGCTCATGTTCTTCACCGAGTGCGGCGGTATCACCCTGCCCTACACGATGGGCTTCGAGAGCTACAACTACACTACGGGTATGCCCGACTGCTGGAAGAAGTGGGAGATGGCCACTACAGGTTGGGGTGATCCGTACCCCCAGCTCTATACGTATCAGGCCCATACCGGGAGCAATAGCATCTATTTCTACCCCACTTATGGTGACCAGTCCATTGTGAGCCCGAAGATGCCTATCGCCGCCAACAGCCTCGAAGTGCAGTTCTGGATCCAGGCCGGCGACCAGCTCCAGGTAGGTTACATCACCACGAGCGACCTCAACTCGGCGGTGTTCCACCAGGTGGCAGCTGTCGGTCCGACGACCTATGATGCAAGTACTTACAATTATGCCTGGGAGCAGATTACGATTCCCTTCGACACGGTGACCACCACGGATAGCATCTGGGTGGTGTTCCGTACGGCAAGCACCTTTGAATATAACTACATCTACCTTGATGACATCCTCTTCCGTGCGATCAACAACTGCCCTACACCGACCAACATCACGGCAACGAGCAATGCATCGCACCAGGTGACGCTCAACTGGACGTGCCCGACGGGCAGCCAGTGGGAGATCTACTACGGCCCGAAGGGCTTCGACCCCGATACGGCCAGCCCCATGGCAGTAGCCAACAGCACGACCTTCACTTTCACCGATCTGGACAACGGTACACTGTATGACTTCTATGTGCGTACACTCTGCGGCTCGCAGGCTAGCTACTGGCCCCTGCCTGTCACCGCAATGCCCTATCCCTACATTGTGACTAACGCAACGGACACCGTCGTCCTCTGCGACCGTACCATCACCGACGCAGGTGGCCCCACCGGCAACTTCGACCTCTACACCAACCAGATGTTCACCCTGCGTGCCCCGAATGACGACCAGACGGTTCACATTCATGGTAATGCCATCCTTGGCAATGGTAACTCCTACAGTGGCGACGAGAACCGTCTCCGCATTTACGACGGTGACACCTCCGGCCAGCTGCTCGTCAATGTGTACAATGAAGATGTGTACGACATCGATGTGACCGGCGAGACGGGTGCCCTTACCTTCTGGTTCACCGGTGCCGAGTATTCGTACTATCTCGACGAGGGCTTCCAGTTCTATGTGACCTGCGTCGACCGTCCCGACTGCACATCGCCCTATGGCCTGACCATCAACAATGTTGCCGGTTCGAGCGCCCAAATCAGCTGGAGCTACAACCCCGTCCTCGGCGTGCCCGAAGGCTTCACCCTGATGGTTCTCGATGACGAAGGGACTGTCGTTTCCACGGTTCCCCTGGGCCCCAACGACCGATACTATTTGTTGACCGGCCTTGATCAGAGAACGTTCTACACTGTGGCTCTGGCCGTCGACTGCGACGGTACCGACACTGTGCGCGCCTCCTTCATGACCAAGTGTAACAATGGTGGCGAACTGCAGGTTGGTGAACAGAACAGTACCAGCCAGTATGTGCCTACCAATACTTATTATGGCAACTCTCTTACCCAGCAGATCTTCACTGCCAGTGAGATGAATGGCGAGTCTCACATATATGGTGTCCAGTTCAATATGACCAGCACCGGTACTGCAGACCGTTTGATTGAAATCTATATGGATACCACTTCGCTGGATTTCTACAGTAGCGCGAACGATTATATTCCGGTCTCGCACCGCTACTTCAACGGTGCGGTACACTTCGAGAATGGTTGGGTCAACATTGACTTCGACAGTGCTTTCGCTGTGCCTACCAATGCCAACATTGTAATGACCGTTAACGACCACACGGGTAGCTATGTTTCCACCAACCCGTTCGAGGTAAGCCCGGACACTCAGGTAAGGACTATGTACTCCTACCGCGATGGTTCTGCTTACGATCCCACGTCGAGCACTCCCTTCGGTAGCTATACTCCCTCTCTGGTAAGTGAACGCAACAATGTCAAGTTCTTGGTGGCTTGCTCCGAGAGTTCTTGTGTGCCTCCCATCATGGATCAGGTGGTTGTGGGTCAGACCACGGTCGACCTCACCTGGCTGCCTGGCAACAACGAGTCCTCCTGGCGTGTGGATTACCGTCATATCGACAGCACCAACTGGGTTACTGCTGCCACCAACATTACCACCCCCAACTACACGCTGACGGGTCTGTCGACCGCCACCAGCTATCGCATCCGTGTGTACAGCCTGTGTGGTCCCGACGATGAGTCGTTTGTCAATGTGAGTGTCACTACCCGTTGCGGTCTAGAGCCCGTGCCTTTCACCGAAGGCTTCGAGAACTTTAGCGCTTCGAGTTCGTCCAGTGATCCGTTCCAACAGTGCTGGGATCATGGATCCAACTATGCATATTCTTCTTACCCGTACATTGACTCTTGGACCGCCGGATACAATAGCCCGCTGTGTATGGCCTTCCTCGGCTACCGCAGCTACTTGGTGCTGCCCGAGTTTGCTACCAGCATCGACAGCCTCAGCATCAACTTCTTCGTCACCACCACGGGTTATGACTACTACGGTGATGCCATCGTGCAAGTGGGTGCCTGCTCCGACGCCACCGACACAAACACCTTCGTGGTGCTGAACACCCAGATGGTCCCCTGCACCGAGTCCGGCTGGACGGAGGTGGATGTCGACCTGGACAACTACACCCCCACTCCCGGCGATCGTATCTTCATCCGTTGCGGCAACTCCAACTATGCCTACATGTATGTTGACAGTATCACCGTTTCGCTGCTACCCGATTGCCGTCGCGTCAATGTTGAGGCCACCACAATCAATGCGACTTCGGCTGTGCTGACCATCACGGATAACCACAATGTGGGTAACTATAGTGTCTCGTACAATACTGTGAATGATATTACCTCTGCTACCACACTGAATGTTACCACAACCACTGTCCTGATTGACAACCTCGATGAGAACACGCCGTACTTTGTCTGGGTTCGTGCCAACTGCTCGCCCAGCACTTCCAGTAAGTTCACACCGCTGTTCTTCCGCACGGCCTGTAACACTCCGTTCGTTATCACCGAGGACAATATTTATACTCAGGAACTCGAGAGTGGTATTCTCGACTGCATGTGGCAGCCCGAGAGTAACACCGTTATGTGGTCCAACCAGATCAGTAGCTACAATGCTCACGCATACAGCGGTGGCCACATGGCAGGCCTCACGGCCAGCTATGAGGCAGAGCATGGTATGTTGGTACTGCCCGACTTCAGCTTTGCACAGCTCACCGAGAATGCACACCTGAATTTCTATCGTTACCTCTACTGCGACACCTATAACAATCCTCCTGCTGCCACGCTGGAAGTCTACTACCGTGTGGGCAATACAGGTGATTGGACACTTCTGACGCGTGTTGACTCGACCAAGAACACATGGCATAAGATCCGCTGCGTACTGCCCTCGTCGATGGGTGCTTCGCTCTATCAGATAGCCTTCGCCGGTTCCGGTATGAATTACAGTAATGGTATCTATATCGATGATATCGTTGTGAGACCTGCTCCTTCGTGCGCCGTGCCTGAGAACATTGCTGTGAGCAACGTGACTGAACGTACGGCTACTGTGTCCTGGACTGGCAATGCTTCGAGCTACAAGGTGCAGTATCGTCCGGTGGGTACTATTTCGTGGAATGCCCGTACGGTCGAAGGTGCCAACTCTATTGTCATTTCGCCGCTTGAAATGGCTTCCGACTATCAGGTGCGCGTCATTGGCATTTGCTCGCCTTATGACCAGAGTGATCCCAGTGATGTCTTCGCCTTCACTACCGAGTTCTGCGAAAACCACAGCGAAATCAATAACTATGCAGCCACCGATCCGGTGGGTGTCAGCACTGTGGCTCCCGCCAACCCGGTCAAGTACTGCTCCTATACTGAAATCCTGTTCGACAGTGCTACGCTGGCAGGTATGAGCAACATCGACGGCTTCTCCTTCAATGTCAATACCGTTGGTGGTGGTACTTACTTGACCAACTGCAAGGTCTACATGAGTCACACGAATGCCACTTCGCTGAGCAGCTTCCTGTATGACACCAACTTCGTGGAGGTATTCTCTGGCGACATTAGTTACACTACTACGGGTGCACGTCGTGTGCTGTTCACTCAACCCTTTGAGTGGGATGGCAGTCACAATGTGATACTAGCCTTCTACCATTACGCGATTAATGGCACCGCTATGGATTCCACCAAGTTCAATGCCCACCAGGCAAGCGCCAACAAGTTGTACTATGGTGGTTCCAACTCGACCTTCACTCCGGATCAGGCCAATATGATCTCTCCCGTTAACCGTGGTGCCAGCAACATGGTGCCCGACATCACCTTCTTCGGCTGCAACCCGGTCTGCTATGAGCCTGTTGTGAGTCGTGTCAACACCACGGCCAACTCGATCGAGGTGGTGTGGTACAACGAGAATGCCAGCGTGCAGATTGCCATCAAGCCGAGTTCTGAGACGGTTTGGGATAACGCTGAATTTGTCGATGATACGAACCGCTTCACCTTCGAGAATCTGACCAGCATGACCCAGTTCGATATCCGTCTGCGTCGTGACTGCAGCTTGAGCGATATCGGATACTCCGACTGGGTTACCTTGACTGCCTTCACCGACACTTCCTGCTCCATCCCCGAGGGTCTGATTGTTACCGACGTAAGCGCCACCACAGCTACCTTCAGCTGGAACGACGGTCCGATGTCGAGCAACGTGTGGGAACTCCACGTATGGAACAATAACTTCAACAACTACTACACCGTCACGTCGAATCCTGTGACCATTGACGACCTGATGCCGAGCAGCAACTACCGCGCTGCCGTGCGTGCCCATTGCGGCTCGAACGACCATGTGGTCGGCGAATGGAGCGACGATCTGGTGTTCGACAACGTCTGCTATCCCGTCAGCGGCCTGCAGGCCCAGATCAACGGCAACGATGTTGTCCTGACCTGGAACCCCGGCGAACGCAACCAGCGCTGGGTAGTCACCTACGGTTACGCGGGCTTCGACCTGAACGACCAG